>Ga0080064_1001001_pt1 | contig 64278 bp, 66 predicted proteins | sample Subgrocontami54m_FD_69260 | JGI IMG/M metagenome (GOLD analysis project Ga0080064, IMG submission 69260) | Subsurface groundwater microbial communities from S. Glens Falls, New York, USA - GMW46 contaminated, 5.4 m (SPADES assembly) (version 2) ... | reverse complement strand
TAACGCACCACATAGGGAAAGTCGGTTGTTGTCGGCACAACCACGTAGCCCTCTTCGGAAAATACCACCACGCCGATGCGGTCGGTGCGCCGGCTTTGCACGAACTTGATCATTGCCTCCTTCACCGCATCCAAACGCGTTTTTTCTTTCACCACGATGCCTTGGCGCTCGCGCCTGAGCGCGCCGATCATATCGATCGGCTCCTCCATGCTGGAGGACAAATCCACCGTCAGGACGATGTCCAGGCCCTCGTTCGACACCGAGTATTGTGCGAAAGGCAGCACGGGATTCAGCAACGCCAGCAGCAACGCGCCGAGCGCAAACAACTCCAAGACCCTGGGCAGATAAATCAGACGCGAGGCCGGGCGCAGCTTGCCGACGAGGAGAAATAGCAGCGGGTGGGCGAGAAAAGGCTTTTTCCGTCTCCAGGCGATCAGGACGACGAGAAGCACCGCCGGCAGCAGAACCAACAAGCGCTCTGGCTGGCTGAAGATCATGCGGAGAGCAGTTGCGGCGACTGCATCACCCGTTCCACCGCCTGCAACAATTGCGCGCGCAGGCCTTGTCCGCCGGCGGTATCTTTCCCGTAACGCAAGTCGTCGCACTGCGCCAGAACGGTTTTAACCTGAGTGATCAAGCGCATATCCGCGCCCGATCGCACCAGCGCCGCTTCGATTTCCTCCGGCGTCAGGCAGGCGCCCGGGATTTGATAGAGCTGGGTGAGCAAACCGCGCACGGCAGCGGCCATCGTTCCGCTCCATTGCCGCGAATCGACGCCGGACGCCGACACATCCGCGCGCACGCGCGCGAGACTCTCTTGTGCGATTCTTTCGCGTGCCTCGCGCGTAAGTTGCCGCTTGGTATCATCCGAATGCATCTGCTGCCACGCCCGCCAGCCGATGTAACCGACCAGCGATAAAAGCCCGGCGAGCCCGAGCAGGAGCAGCGTCATCTCTGCGAGGCAATCATCGAAAAGACCGTCGAGGCCGAGGGTCAGAGCTTCCTCGGTTGGCGCGACGTCCCGGTGAACCCGGACGCGATCGGCGTGCTGGCCGCGATGCCCGGGGCCGGCGGACGGCCGGGGGCCGCCGACGGCGATAAGTCCGGGGCGCCCGACGATCCGTGGACGCGCAAGGCGCTGCTCGGCGAACTCGGCGGGTTGCGGCCGTGGATGGCGCAGTACGGCGTTACCTTCAACCTCGTCGAGACCAGCGAAGTGCTGGGCAATGTCAGCGGTGGCATCCGCCGGGGCGCGATCTACGAGGGCTTGACCGACATCAATTTCGGCGTCGATTTCCGCCCTTATTTTCACTGGCGCGGCGTCGTCTTTGCGCGCGCCTATCAGATTCACGGCCGCGGGCTCAGCGCCAACAATCTCGCCAATCTCAGCACGATGAGCGGGATCGAGGCGACGCGCACGACCCGATTGTTCGAACTGTGGTACGAGCAGCGCATCGGCGATTGGCTGCGGATCAGGATTGGCGAGCAGAGCGCCGGGCAGGAGTTCATTATCTCCAGCACCGCGCGGGTGTTCGTCAACGGGGCGTTCGGCTGGCCGACCCTGCCGGGGACCGATCTGCCCTCGGGCGGTCCGGGCTATCCGCTGGGTACGCCGGCGGTCCGGTTCAGGGTCGATGCGAACGAGGATTTGACCCTGTTTGCCGGGGTGTTTAATGGCGATCCCGCCGGCAAAGGCGACGGCGACCCGCAGCGACGGGATGCGTCCGGCACCGCCTTCCGCATCAATGACGGCGTGCTGGCCCTGACCGAGATCCGCTACAACCCGGGAAACTCCGCCGCTACCGGCACCTACCGGGTGGGCGCCTGGCTCAACTCCGAGCGCTTTGCCGACCGGCATCTCGATGCCGGCGGCGTATCCCTCGCCAGTCCCGCGAGCAGCGGCACGCCACGGGGGCACAACGGCAATTACAGCTTCTACGGCATCGTAGACCAGCCCCTGTTCCGCGACGGCAGGGCCGAGACCGGCCTCTCGGTGTTCGCCCGCGCGATGGGCGCGCCGACCGACCGCAATATCGTCGATCTCTATCTCGATGGCGGGGTGACCTATAAGGGCGTGTTCGGCCGCGACGGCGACACGATCGGCTTCGCCGTCGCGTACGCCCGGATTGGCAAGGCGGCGCGCGCGCTCGACGCCGATACCGCGTTGTTCACCGGGCTACCCTACTCAGTGCGGTCGAGCGAGACGGTGTTCGAGCTGACCTACCAGATCCAGCTCGCGCCGTGGTGGCAGGTGCAGCCGGCCCTGCAATACGTGCTCAGGCCCGGCGGCGGCATCCCCAACCCACTGCTGCCCGCCGGCCGAATCGGCAACGCGCTGGTCGGCGGAGTGCGGACGTCAGTGACATTCTAGGCGAGGCGGCTCGACCTAGTCGATTACGATCCGCGGCGGCGTCTTGAGCGGCGCGTCGTCGCCCGAAACCTTCTGCCACAGCCGGGCGGCGATCTCGCGGAACAGCAGGGCGTGCGCGCTGCCCGGCTGCGACACGGTGATCGGCCTGCCGTCGTCGGAGGTCTCGCGGATCGCCAGGTCGAGCGGCACTTCGCCGAGAAACTCGGTGTCGAGCCTGGCAGCCTCCCGCCTGGCGCCGCCATGGGCGAAGATCTCGCTGCGTTCGCCGCAATGCGGGCACAGGAAATAGCTCATGTTCTCGATGATGCCGAGCACCGGCACGTTGACCTTGGTGAACATGCTGAGGCCGCGGCGGGCGTCGATCAGGGCGATGTCCTGCGGGGTCGAGACGATGACCGCGCCGGCCAATGCAACCTGCTGCGCCATAGTGAGCTGCGCGTCGCCGGTGCCGGGAGGCATGTCGACGATCATGATGTCGAGCTCGCCCCAATCGACGTCGCGCAGCATCTGCTGCAGCGCGCTCATCACCATCGGGCCGCGCCAGATCATCGCGGTGTCCTCGGGGACGAGAAACCCGATCGACATGCATTTGATCCCGTAATTCTGCATCGGGGTCAGGATCTTGCCGTCCTTCGACGATGGCCGGCCGGAAATGCCGAGCATGCGCGGCATCGACGGGCCGTAGATGTCGGCGTCGAGCACGCCGACCGCCAGCCCGTTGGCGTGCAGGGCGAGAGCGAGGTTGGCGGCGATGGTCGACTTGCCGACGCCGCCCTTGCCGGAGGCGACCGCGACGATCGCCTTGCAGCCCGGCACCAGCCCGCCGCGCGCCGCGGCGGCGGGCGCCGGGGCGGGCTGCGGCGGCGCGGCGGCGCGCGGCTTCGCCTCCGCGGTCAGCACCGCGGTCACCGACAGCACGCCGGGCAGCGCCTCGACCGCTGCCTCGGCCGCTTTGCGCAGCGGTTCGAGGCGCGGCCCGCGTTCGGGCTCGACCTCGATCGCGAAGCCGACATTGCCGTCGCGGACGATGATGCCAGAAATCATGCCGAGCGAGACCAGGTCGCCGCCCTTCTCGGGGTCGCGAATGTGCGCCAGCGCGTCGAGAATTTCGCGCTCGGTGACGGTGGCCATGCGCTTCTCCGACTAGGGTGCTCAGAATTGACGGCATTTAGGGGCGGCCGCAACACTTGACAACACCCGCGGGGGTGCCCTCTATCCGATCCGGTGCGATGAGCGGCCCCTCGGGAAGGTTCAAGATCGATGATCTGGAAGAGTGAGGGTGGGGGGCCGTGGGGCACCGGGCCTCGCGGCGGCGGTGGCAGCGGCGGGCAAGGCGGCGGCGGGCAAGGCGGCGGCGGGCAAGGCGGCGGCGGTGGCCCATGGGGCGGCGGTCGTGGCAATGGAGGCGCGCCCGGCCCGCGCGGCGGCGGCCCGCAGCCGCCCAATCTCGAGGAAATCCTGCGGCGCAGCCAGGACCGGTTCCGCAATATGTTTCCGGGCGGGTTCCGCGCCGGGGCCGCCATCGCCATCGCCATCGCTGGCGTGTTGGTATTGTGGCTGGTCAGCGGGTTCTACCGGGTTCTGCCCGACGAGGTCGGCGTCGTGCTCCGCTTTGGCGGGTACAACCGCACCACCCAGCCGGGGCTCAACTATCACCTGCCGGCTCCGATCGAGACCGTGCTGACCCCGAGCGTCACCCGCATCAACCGCACCGAGATCGGCCATCGGGCCGCCGACGGGTCGACCTTGCGCGGCGGCGGTGGACGGCAATTGCCCGAGGAAGCGCTAATGCTGACCGGCGACGAAAACATCGTCGACGTCAATTTCACGGTCTTCTGGGTGATCAAGGACGCCCAATCCTATCTGTTCAACATCAAGGCGCCCGAGGCGTCGGTGAAATCGGCGGCCGAGAGCGCGATGCGCGAGATTATCGGCGAGACCCCGATAGCGCCGGCTTTGGCCGAAGGGCGCGGCAAGATCCAGGCCGAGACCCAGCATCTGTTGCAGCGCATCCTCGATTCGTACGGCGCCGGGATTGTTATCACCCAGGTGCAGATGGCCAAGGTCGATCCGCCGGCACCGGTGATCGACGCGTTCCGCGACGTGCAGCGCGCCCTCGCCGACCGCGAACGCCTACGCAATGAAGCCGAATCCTACCGTAACGACATCCTGCCGCGCGCCCGCGGCGATTCGGTTCGCATTCGTCAGGAGTCCGAGGCCTACCGTTCCCAGGTCATCGCCGGCGCCCAGGGTGATGCCGACCGGTTTCTGTCGGTCTATCGCGCCTTCAAGGTCGCGCAGGATGTAACCCTCCAGCGGCTCTACATCGAGACGATGGAGGAAATTCTGAAGAACTCGAACAAGGTTATCATCGACAAGGCCGCCGAGGGCCAGGGCGGGGTACTGCCCTATCTGCCGTTGCCCAGCCTGCCTGGCTTTGGCGCGGCGCCCACCGCGCCAAAGCCGGCGCCCACGCCCCCCGCCGCCTCACCCGGCGCCCCCGCCCTGCCGTCGGTGGGGCGCCGGCCATGAGCCGCCGCTTGCTGACGATCGTCGCGGTGCTGCTGGTGATCGGCGGCATCGGGGCAATGAGTTCGCTGTTCATCGTCGACCAGACCGAGCAGGCGCTGGTGCTTCAGTTTGGCCAGCCGCGCCGGGTGATTCGTGACCCTGGCCTGCAGTTCAAGCGCCCGTTCGTCGAGAATGTCGTGTTCTACGACAAGCGCGTCCTCGATTTCGAGCCCCCCCCCGAGGAAGTGATCGTATCCGATCAAAAGCGGCTGGTCGCCGACACCTATACCCGTTACCGCATTGTCGACCCGCTGCTATTCTATCAGACCGTCAGCTCCGAGGCGGGAGTGCGCGCGCGCCTCTCCGCCTTGGTCAGCGGCAGTCTCCGCCGCGTTCTCGGCAACGTCACCTTGTCTGACATATTGTCGGAAAAGCGGGCGCAAATCATGGTGCAGATTCGCGACGATGTCGGGGTTCAGGCCAAGCCCTTTGGCATTGAGGTCGTCGATGTCCGGCTGCGCCATGCCGATCTGCCGGAGGAAAACAGCCAGGCGATCTACGCGCGGATGCAATCCGAACGCGAGCAGCAGGCGCGGCAATACCGTGGCGAAGGCGCCGAGGCGGCGCAATCCGTGCGTGCCACTGCCGAACGCGAGCGCACCGTTATCCTCGCCGACGCCCAGCGCGAGGCGCAGCGCATACGCGGCGACGGCGATGGGCAAGCGATCAAGATCTATGCGGACGCATTCGGCCAGGACAAGGAATTCTTTGCCTTTTACCGATCGCTGCAGGCGTATCGGGAAGCACTCAACGGGCACAGCACCTCGTTCGTGCTGACCCCCGAGGGGGGCTTCTTCCGCTTTTTCTTTGGCTGGCGGGGCGCGAACGAAGCGGCCGCACCAGGGGCGGCACCTGCTCCGAGCGCCGGCCCCACCGCGGCGCCGAGCGTTCCGCCGGCGGTGGGTCCGAGCCCCGGACCGCGTTCGCCATGAGGGATGAAGCGGCGCTGCAGCGGCGCGCCGATCGAGCGCCACGCAGACGCGATCTCCGACCGCGCTGGTGATGCGCGATCTGGGGACGGCACTCGCCCTCGTGCTGGTCATCGAGGGCATCCTCTACGCGTTGGTGCCCGAGGTGATGAAGCGGGTCGCGGCGCGGACGGCGACGGTGCCGGCCCAGGCGTTGCGGGTCGCGGGCCTGGTCGCGGCTTGTGGGGGCGTCGTGCTGGTGTGGCTGTTGCGCCGTTAACGCGAAAAAGATGCGTCGTTAAGTAAACTGGCTTGCGGGGCGCTTCTCCCGTAATCTCCGCGGTAGACGGCGGGAGACGATCCCCGAAGGCGGTCGCGCGATCACTCCCCCGTCACTGCAAGGAGCGGGTTAAGGTGTCGTTGTTTTCATCGAGCCTCAGGCGCTATGCGCTCGCCGCATCCGCCACTGTGCTGATCGGGATCCCGGCGTGGGTGGAGCCGGTAAGCGCGCGCCCCACGCCCGACGGCTTCGCCGATCTCGCGGCCAAGCTGTTGCCCTCGGTGGTCAACATCTCGACCACCCAGACGATGAAGCCGGAGCGGCGCAGCGAGCGCCCCGGCTCCGAATTGCCGAAACTTCCGCCCGGCTCGCCGTTCGAGGAGTTTTTCAAGGAGTTCTTCGATCATAACGCCCCGCGCGGCGGCGGGCGGCCGCAGGCGCAGGGCCGCAAGGCGACCTCGCTCGGGTCGGGTTTCATCATCGACGGGTCCGGCTACGTCGTCACCAACAACCACGTCATCGCCGATGCCGACGAGATCACCGTCATCCTTCACGACAACACCAATCTGAAGGCGGAGCTGCTAGGCCGCGACGTCAAGACCGACATCGCCGTGCTGCGGGTGAAGACCGACAAGCCGCTGGTCGCCGCGACCTGGGGCGACAGCGACGCCGCGCGCGTCGGTGATTGGGTGTTGGCGATCGGCAATCCATTCGGGCTCGGCGGCACCGTAACCGCCGGCATCCTGTCGGCGCGCCAGCGGGATATCAATTCCGGCCCCTACGACGATTTCCTGCAAACCGACGCCTCGATCAACCGGGGCAATTCCGGCGGCCCGATGTTCAACATGGACGGCCATGTGATCGGCATCAACACGGCGATCTATTCGCCGTCGGGCGGGTCGATCGGGATCGGGTTCGCGATCCCGTCGGCACTGGCGAAATCGATCGTCGCCGAGTTGATCGGTGAATCCGACCACACCGTGCATCGCGGCTGGCTCGGCGTGCGCATCCAGGCGGTCACCGACGAGATCGCCGAGAGCCTCGGTCTCGATAAGCCGCGCGGCGCGCTGGTCGCCAGCGTCAACGACAATGGCCCGGCGCAGTCCGGCGGCATTCAGGCCGGCGACATCATCCTGTCCTTTGACAGCAAGCCGGTCGCCGACATGCGCCATCTGCCGCGCCTCGTCGCCGAGACTCGGGTCGACAAAGTCGTACCGGTGACGGTGTGGCGCAAGCGCAAGGAAACCAAGCTGCAGGTCAAGGTCGGCCGGCTCGCCGAAACCGAGCAGGCGAGCGCCCAGGACACGCCGAAGGGGAAGCCTCAAAAGGAAGGGGGCGGGGTATTATTCACCGCGCTCGGGCTAACCATGTCCAACATCACGCCCGAGATGAAGGAAAAATTCTCGCTGACCGACGAGTCCAAGGGGGTCGTCGTGGTCGAGGTCGCCAAGGACAGCCCGGCGTCCGAGAAGGGGCTGAAGCCCGGCGATCTGATCATGGAAGCCGCCCAGGAAGAGATAAAAACCACCACCCAGGTCGCCGGCAAGATCGACGACGCGAAGAAATCGGGGCGGAAATCGATCCTGTTGCTGGTCGAACGTCAAGGCGATCTGCGCTTTGTTGCGTTGCGTCTGGATCACAGCTAAGCCGGGTAAACTCGGGCCGGGCGCGGGCCTACCCCTCGACGATCTCCTCCCGTCGGTAGCCTTGCGCGTAGAGCAGCGCGGTCAGCCCGGCATGGTCGATGCGCCAGCGCGAGGCCGCGGCGACCGCCGGCTTGGCGTGAAAGGCGATGCCGAGCCCGGCGGCGTCCAGCATCGGCAGATCGTTGGCGCCGTCGCCCACCGCCAGCGCGTCGGCGGGGGTCGCGCCGCATTCGTCGGCGAGCGCCCGCAAGGTTTCGAGCTTGCTGTCGCGAGTAACGATCGGCGCCCGTACCGTGCCGGCGATACGCCCATCGGCGATGTCGAGCCGGTTGGCGACGACGCGATCGAAGCCGAGCTGCCGCGCGGTCGGCTCGGCAAACACGGTGAACCCACCGGAAACCAACGCCGTCGTCGCCGCGGCTCGACGCATCGTCGCGACCAGCGCGCCCGCGCCCGGCATCAGCCGGATGCGGGCGGCGGCCTCGTCGAGCACGGTCGCCGGCAGGCCCTTGAGCAACGCGACGCGCTCGGCGAGCGCGGCGGCGAAATCGAGTTCGCCGTTCATCGCCCGACGGGTGATGTCGGCGACACGCGCGCGCGATCCGACGAAATCGGCGAGCTCGTCGAGCATCTCGTTCTCGATGATCGTCGATTCCATATCGGCGACCAGCACCCGCTTGCGCCGGTTGCCGGCCGCCTGCACCAACACATCGATCGGGGCGTCGCCGATCGCGCTCCGTGCGACCAATTCGATGGCCTCTCGGTCGACCTCGCCGATCGCGAGATCGCACGCCTCGCCGGGGGAGAGCCAATCCGGTTCCGCGCCGCCGCGCACGGCGCTGGCGATCGCCGCGACGCAGCCCGGCAGGCGGAAGTTGCCGCCGGGGCCGGCGATCACGGTGACGATCAGGCTCAAGGCGGCACCTCCGTGGAACCGGTCGTCATCATCGCCGGTCCGACCGCGAGCGGCAAATCGGCGCTGGCGCTCGCCCTGGCGGCAGCGTTCGGCGGCACCATCATCAACGCCGACAGCCAGCAGATATACCGCGATCTGCGCATCCTGTCGGCCCGCCCCGACGCCGCGGCGGAGCGCCGCGCGCCACATCGGCTTTACGGACTTCTCGATGCCGCCGAGCGCGGCTCGGTGGCGCGCTGGCGCGATCTCGCGGAGGCCGAGATCGCCGCGTCGCGAGGGGCGGGGCGGATACCCTTTCTGGTCGGTGGCACCGGGCTCTACCTGCACGCGCTGCGAGCGGGTTTGGCGCCGGTCCCCGACATCCCGCCGGCGATCCGCGACGAGGCGTCATCGCTCTATGACGCCCTCGGCGGCGGCGCCTTTCGCGAGCGCCTGGCGCGGCTGGATCCGGAGGCTGCCGCGCGGCTTCCGCCGGGAGATCGGCAGCGCCTGGTGCGCGCCTGGGAGGTCGTGCAGGCGACCGGCATGCCGATCGGGGGGTGGCAGAACCTGCCACGCCCGCCGACGCCGCATCGCTTTGCCACCATACTGCTGATGCCGCCGCGCGAGCGGCTTTACGCCGCGTGCGACGCGCGCTTTGCCGCGATGGTCGCGGGGGGCGGGCTCGACGAGGCGGCGGCATTGGCCGCTCGCGGGCTGCCGGTTGAGTTGCCGGCGATGAAGGCGGTCGGGGTGCCCGAATTACTGCGCCATCTGCGCGGCGAGACCCCGCTCGCGGCCGCGATCACCGCGGGACAGCAGGCGACGCGGCGCTACGCCAAGCGTCAGGCGACCTGGTTCCGTCACCAAATGAGCGCGGGCCTGATCCTCACTGAGCAATATTCGGAAAGTTTGCTGCGGTGCTCTCGTCATTTTATTGACGATTTTCTGTTGACCGGCGGAGCATAGCTGACTAGGGTTCGCGCCCCTTCCCGCCGCCCGGCGGTGGGAGGATACTTACCGCTGTTTGCGAGGGAGAGGGCCATGTCGGCCGAGCCGATCTGTGGAGCGGATATCGTCATCAAGGCGCTGGTCGACCAGGGCGTCGATGTCGTATTCGGGTATCCCGGCGGCGCGGTCCTGCCGATCTACGATTCGCTGTTCAAACAGAACGCGTTGCGCCACATCCTAGTGCGCCAGGAGGGTGGGGCGGTTCACGCCGCCGAAGGTTATGCCCGCTCGACCGGGCGGGTCGGGGTGGTGCTGGTCACGAGCGGTCCAGGCGCGACCAACGCGGTGACCGGGTTGACCGACGCGTTGATGGATTCGGTGCCGGTGATCTGCCTGACCGGGCAGGTGCCGACCCATCTGATCGGCAACGATGCGTTCCAGGAGGCCGACACTACCGGCATCACCCGGCCGTGCACCAAGCATAATTACCTAGTCCGGGATGTGAACGAGCTTGCCCGGATCATGCACGAGGCGTTCTACGTCGCCAAAAGTGGCCGCCCGGGACCGGTGGTCATCGATTTGCCAAAGGACGTGCTGTTCGCCCTCGGCACTTACGTCGGGCCGGGACCGGATGGGCACAAGACCTATCGCCCGCAAACCCAGGCCGATCCGGTGCGGGTCGCCGAGGCCGCGGCGATGATCGCGGCGGCGAAGCGGCCGCTGTTCTATGGCGGCGGCGGGCTGATCAATTCCGGCCCCGAGGCCTGTACCCGCTTCGCCGAACTGGTGCGGTTGGTCGATGCGCCCTGCACCCTGACCCTGATGGGGCTCGGCAGTTTTCCGGCGAGCGACCCGCATTTCATCGGCCTGGTCGGGATGCACGGCACCTATGAAGCCAACATGGCGATGCATGATTGCGATCTGATGATCGCGGTCGGATCGCGCTTCGACGACCGGGTCACCGGCCGGCTCAACGCCTTCTCGCCGGCCTCGAAAAAGATCCACATCGACATCGATCCGTCCTCGATCAACAAGAACGTGCGGGTGGACCTGCCGCTGATCGGCGATTGCGGCAACGTGGTGGGGGCCTTGCTGGCCGCCTGTAAGAAGGCGCCGCCGCGCCCGGGCGACGCCGCGCGCAAGAAATGGTGGCAGCAGATCGATGAATGGCGCGCCCGCGACTGCCTACGCTATGACCGCTCCGGCAGCGACGTGATCAAGCCGCAATACGCGCTTGAGCGGCTCTATGCGCTGACCCGCGGGCGCGATCCGTTCATCACCACCGAGGTCGGCCAGCACCAGATGTGGGCGGCCCAGTTCTTTCATTTCGACCAGCCGTATCGCTGGATGACCTCGGGCGGTCTCGGCACGATGGGATACGGGCTGCCGGCGGCGATGGGGGTGCAGGTCGCCCACCCGGACGCGCTGGTCATCGACATCGCCGGCGAGGCGTCGATCCTGATGAACATCCAGGAGATGTCGACGATCGCCCAGTACCGGCTGCCGGTTAAGGTGTTCATCCTCAACAACCAGTATATGGGGATGGTGCGGCAGTGGCAGGAATTGCTGCATGGCGGCCGCTATTCCGAAAGCTACACCGCGGCCTTGCCCGATTTCGTCAAGCTCGCCGAGGCGTTCGGCGCGCGCGGCCTGCGCGTGGAGCGGCCCGATGCGCTCGATGACGCGATCCGCGAAATGATCGAATTTCCGGGTGCGGTGATCGTCGATGTCGCGGTCGAACAGCTTGAGAACTGCTTTCCGATGATCCCCTCTGGCGCGGCGCACAACGAGATGCTGCTCGGCCCCGAGGACGAAGCGTCGAGGCCGGTATCGGAAGAGGGCATGGTGCTGGTGTGAGACCCTCACTCGCCTCGCTCCGCTCGGCACCCTCTCCCGCAAGCGGGAGAGGGGCTTTCCGCCGGCGCATCTTGCCCCTCTCCCGCTTGCGGGAGAGGGAGGGACCCACGCGCAGCGTGGGAGGGTGAGGGGGGTGCCTGATATCGAACGCCACACGATCGCCGTGCTCGTCGACAACGAGCCAGGTGTGCTCGCGCGCGTGATCGGGCTGTTTTCCGGGCGCGGGTACAATATCGAGAGCCTGACCGTGGCCGAAGTCGATCGCGGCAACGCCCTGTCGCGGATCACGGTGGTGACGTCGGGCACGCGGATGATCATCGAACAGATCAAGGCGCAATTGTCGCGCCTTGTCCCGATCCACCGGGTCCACGATCTGACCGACGAAGGTCCCTGTGTCGAGCGAGAGCTGGCCTTGATCAAGGTTGCCGGAAGGGGCGAGACGCGCATCGAGAGCCTGCGCCTCGCCGATGTTTTTCGCGCCCGCGTCATCGACTCGACGACTGAGAGTTTTGTCTTCGAGATGACCGGGTCGGCCGAGAAACTTAACGCCTTCATCGGTTTGATGGAGCCGTTGGGGCTGGTCGAGGTGTCGCGGACCGGCGCGGTCGCGATCGCCCGCGGCGCCGGGAAGTTTTGAGTGAAGGAGACGATCATGCGTGTGTATTACGACCGCGATGCGGATGTGAATCTGATCAAATCCAAGAAGGTCGCGGTCATCGGCTATGGCAGCCAGGGCAACGCGCACGCCAACAATCTGCGCGACAGCGGCGTCAAGGACGTCGTCGTCGCCCTGCGTCCGGGTTCGGCCTCGGCGAAGAAGGCCGAGGATGCCGGCATCAAGGTCCTGACTTCGGCCGAGGCGGCGAAATGGGCCGATGTCGTCATGGTGCTGGCGCCCGACGAACTGCAGGCCGCGCTCTACGAAGCCGATCTGCGTCCCAACATGCGCGAGGGCACCGCGCTCGCCTTCGCGCACGGGCTCAGCATCCATTTCCGCCTGATCGAGGCTCGCCCCGACATGGACGTGTTCATGATCGCGCCGAAGGGGCCGGGCCACACCGTGCGCTCGGAATATCTGCGCGGCGGCGGCGTGCCGTGCCTGGTCGCGGTCGAGCAGAACCCATCCGGTAACGCACTGGAGATAGGCCTGTCCTACGCCTCGGCGATCGGCGGCGGCCGCGCCGGCGTGATCGAGACCAGCTTTCGCGAGGAATGCGAGACCGATCTGTTCGGCGAGCAATCGGTATTGTGCGGCGGGCTGACCTCGCTGATCGTCGCCGGCTACGAGACCCTGGTCGAGGCCGGCTACGCGCCCGAGATGGCGTATTTCGAGTGCCTGCACGAGGTGAAATTGATCGTCGACCTGATCTATGAGGGCGGCATCGCCAATATGCGGTATTCGATCTCGAACACGGCCGAATACGGTGACTATACCCGCGGTCCGCGGCTAATCAACGACGAGGTGCGCGCCGAGATGAAGCGCATCCTCGCCGATATCCAGTCCGGCCGGTTCGCGCGCGAGTGGGTGCTGGAGAACACCGCCCACCAGGCGAGCTTCAAGGCATTGCGCCGTCGCGCGGCCGAGCACGATATCGAAAAGGTCGGGGAACGGCTGCGCGCGATGATGCCGTGGATCGCGCAGAACCGGCTGGTCGACCGAACCCGGAACTAGTCCGCCCGCGGCGGTGGCGCGCAGCTCGCCCCGACCCTCTTCCCGCACGAGTCCTGGGAGGGTGAGGGGACGGCCGGTGGAGGCCGCACCCTCGCCGCGCGTGCTCCACGTCGCCGCCGAACTGTATCCCTGGGTCAAGACCGGCGGGCTTGGCGATGTGATGGCTGCGTTGCCATCGGCATTGGTGGCCGAGGGTGTCGACGCGCGGCTATGCGTGCCCGGCTTTCCCGCCATCCTCGATGCGTTCAAATTCACCGAAATCACCCGGCTCGCGACCCCGTTCGCCAGCGAGCGGGTCAGGATTGGATTGGCGCAGCGGCGCGGTGGATTGCCCCCGGTTTATGTCGTCGATCATCCCGCCTTCTACGATCGGCCGGGAGGCCCCTATAACGGGCCGGACGGGCACGACTGGGCCGACAATCATCGCCGCTTCGGCTTGCTCGGCTGGGTGGCGGCGATGCTGGGCAATGGCGCCGACGCAAAATGGCGGCCACGGATAGTGCATGGGCATGACTGGCATGCCGGGCTCGCGCCGGCCTACCTGCGCGCCTTCGGCAACCCCGCGGCCAGCGTGTTCACGGTGCACAACCTCGCCTATCAAGGGTTCTTTCCGGCGAGCCTGTTCGGCGAATTGGCCCTGCCCGGCGAGTTCTTTTCAGTCAACGGGGTCGAGTATTACGGCGGCATCGCGTTTATGAAGGCCGGGCTGTTTTACGCCGACCGGCTTACCACGGTCAGCCCGACCTATGCGCGCGAGATCCAGACGCCGCAATTCGGAGTGAATCTGGACGGGCTATTGCGCGGACGCGCCGGCGATCTGACCGGCATCCTCAATGGCGTCGACCCGCGCATCTGGGCTCCGGAGACCGACAAATCATTGCCGCGTCAATACGGGGTCGACGATGTCGAACCCGGCAAGCAGGCCGCCAAGGCGGCATTGCGGCGTCGGTTCGGCCTCGACGACGATGCCGCGCCGCTGTTCGCCGCGGTCAGCCGGCTTACCTGGCAAAAGGGGCTCGATCTCTTGTTGGCCGCCGTGCCCGGACTGGTCGGCCTTGGCGGGCAGCTCGCGGTGCTCGGCAGCGGCGATTGGGGGTTGGAGCAGGGCTTCGCCGGCGCGGCGGCGGCCTATCCCGGGCGCGTCGGCGCGGTGCTCGGCTATGACGAGGAGCTGGCGCACCTGGTTACGGCCGGCGCCGATATCGTCGCGGTGCCATCGCGGTTCGAGCCGTGCGGGCTGACCCAGCTGTACGCGCTGCGCTACGGCGCGTTGCCGCTGGTGCGGCAGACGGGCGGGCTCGCCGACACCGTCGTCGACGCCACCGCGGCGACCCTTGCCGATGGCAGCGCCACCGGCTTTGCCTTCGACGACGAAAATCCGTCCGCGTTGCTCGCCACGGTCGGGCGCGCCTCCGCTTTGTTCGCCGACCGCGCCGCCTGGCGGCGGATGCTGCGCGAGGCCATGACCCGCGATTTCAGCTGGGCGGCGGCGGCTAGGCAGTATTCGGCGCTCTATGGGGAACTTGGGCGAGTCCGCCGATCGTCTGAGCCGTAGCGTCGCTTAATCGGCAGGCGTTATTCCGCGGCTGTCGGCTGCGGCTGTGCCTGGTAGCCGTATCCCGCGAGCAGACGGGCGATGGAGATGTCTTCGTCCAAATCCTCCCAGTGGACGCCGCGGCTGCTGATCCGGCAGGTTTCGCGTTGTTCGCGCGTGGCACGCAGAAGACGTGGAAACCACGCGAGCGGGACCCCAAGCGTGCGACCGTCGGACAGCCCGACCCACATGCTGTCTTCGTCGAAGGTGACGGTCATCGCCCTAACCAAAGAAGTCATGCCATGCCATGCCTTCTCGATGCGCTCGCGATTCGCCTCCGCCAACCCCAGCAATTCGTGAAGAACTCTTGCATTGAATCCATCTTTGTAGGCCACGGAGACGTCAGGGCTAAGCCAGAATTTAGCTTCGCAACCGCCCCGCTCGATATGGACATGAGGCGCCTCGAGAGGGCGGCCTTCGTTGGAATAAAAGAAAAAACGATAGCCGTCGCTTCTGAAGACTACCGGCAAGATCGCCCCGCACTAACTCCCGAGGATCGCGCCGGCCTCGATCCCCGCCTCGGACGATTTGATCTTGGCGCCATCGCCGACCCGCACCCGCGACACCTCGATGAACCCGCCCTGGCCGTGGATGCGGATGCCGTCGGGACCAGACGACACGACCTCGCCGATCTTTTTGCCGCGTACCGTGCCAAAGGTCGGGGCCATGATCTTTTTCGCGTCGAACAGATAGAGCTTCTGGTCGCCTATTGTCGTCCACGCGCCGGGCGCGGGGTTGCAGCCGCGGATCAAATCATAGGTGTAGTCGACATGGGTCGCCCAGTTGATGCGCGCCTCGGCCTCGCGCACCCAACCTTCATAGGTCGCCTCGCTCTCGTTCTGGGTCCACTCGGTGGCGCGGCCGGTGCCGACCAGAGTGGCGGCTTGCAACAGGGCCTCGACGCCGAGCGGGAAGATCTTGTCGAAATACAACGAGGCCGCGGTGTCGTCGGGACCGATCGCGACGCGCTTTTGCAGGATGACCGGTCCTTCGTCGAGACCGGGGGTGGGGCGGAAGATCGACAGCCCGGTTTCGCTGCGCCCGCGGATGATCGCCCACGGAATCGACGCCGGCCCGCGGTGGAGGGGCAGCAAGGACGGGTGAAACTGGATCATGCCGTGCTTTGGGATCGCGCAGAATTCGGGCGGCGCGAACAGCAATACATAGGCCATCACGCCGATATCGGCGTTGAGCGCCTTTAGCGCGTCGAGCGCTTCGGGGTCCGAATATTTCGGAAATCGAAAGACCGGCAGTTTCTTTTCCTCGGCGGCGACGACCAGCGGGTCGGGCCGCGCGCCCGGCCGCTCAGGCGCGGCGAAGACGCCGGCGATCTCGTCGCCGCGCGCGATGAAGGCGTCGAGCACCGATTTGCCGAAAGCCTGCTGACCAACAATGACGATGCGCATCTGCGTCCCCTCCGCTTGCTTCGACGCTTGGGCGGCAGAGTTTCATGCCGGGCGGCCTCGGGGCAAGCCCGTCGGACGTGGATCGGGAGCGTTTCCGGCGAATTTCGCCGTGGCGCCATCGCCTGGCCGACGATATCCTCGCCGATCGTCGAATGTCGGGATAGCGGCAGGGGATATCGCTGATGATACGGATGCGAGGGTTGTGGCTCGGGATCGTTGTCGCCGGCGTATTGGCCGGCTGTATGCCGGCCCCGCAACCGGACGGCGACCGCTACCTCGTCTTCTTTGACGAGTTCAGCGCCAATCTGACGCCCGATGCGAAGAAGGTCGTCGTCGAGGCGGCGAAGCGGGCGCGCGAGACCAGATCGCCGTGGATCCGGATCGAGGGGCGTGCAAGCGCTACCGGATCCCCTCAGGCGAACGATCGGCTCGCGGAGACGCGGGTCCAGGTAGTCGCGGACGAACTGCAAAAGGACGGGCTCGATCCAGCGACGTTCCGCCAAGTGTATGTCGGTCAGACCGGCTCGGGCGACCCCAGCGTCGCCGAACGCCGGGTCGATATCGTGCTGGAGCGCTGAGCGTTCCGCTTCAGGCGGGAACGGCGGCAAGCTCAAAGGCAGCGGTCATCAGCGCCTTGGTGTAGGGATGCTGGGGACTGTTCATCACCGCCTCGGTGGCTCCCGATTCGACCACGCGCCCGTCTTTCATGACCAGGATATCGTGGGCCAACGCTCGCACCACCTTCAGATCGTGGCTGATGAATAGGTAGGCAAGGTGATGGCGCAGTTGCAGTTCGCGCAGCAATTCGACGATCTGCGCCTGGACCGACATGTCCAATGCCGAGGTGGGTTCGTCGAGTACGAGAAAGCGTGGCTTCAACACTAGGGCGCGGGCGATCGCGATGCGCTGGCGCTGGCCGCCGGAAAATTCGTGCGGGAAACGTTCGGCCGCTTCCGGGTCGAGCCCGACCTCGCGCAAAGCGGCCTCGATCAGCAGGCGGCGCTCGTCCTCGCCCGTGGCGAGGTGGTGCACCTGCAATCCTTCGGCGACGATCTGGGCGACTGACATGCGCGGCGACAGACTCGAAAACGGGTCCTGAAAGACGATCTGCATCTGCCGCCGCAAGGGGCGCAGATGCGATTGCGAGGCTCTGGCGATATCCCCGCCGTCGAACTGGATGGCGCCTTCGGAGGCGACCAGCCGCAACAGCGCCAGCCCCAGCGTCGTTTTACCCGAGCCGCTTTCGCCGACGACGCCGAGCGTCGTCCCCTGCCGCACGGCGAGTGATACCCCGTCGACCGCCTTGATGTGGCCCTTGACGCGGCGGAGCAGCCCGCTGCGAATTGGGAACCACACCTTGAGCTGCTCGGCTTCGACCAGTTTCGGTGCCGCCGGGTTGGCCAGAGCGACCCTGCCCTTGGGCTCGGCTGCCAGCAGGTGTCGCGTGTAGGGGTGCTGCGGTCGGGCGAACAGATCAGCGGTGTCGCTGGTCTCCACGATCCGACCCTGGTTCATCACGCAGACCCGGTCGGCCATGTGTCGGACGATCGCAAGATCGTGGGTAATCAGCAGCAACGCCATCCCCAGCCGGTCCCGCAGGTCGCGCAGCAGGTGCAGGATCTGCGCCTGGATCGTCACGTCGAGCGCCGTCGTGGGCTCGTCGGCGATCAGCAGATCGGGCTCGTTGGCGATCGCCATCGCGATCATGACCCGCTGACGCTGCCCGCCGGAAAGCTGGTGAGGATAGGCGTCGAGTCGGCTTTCGGCATCGCGCAAGCCTACGAGATGGAGTAGCTCCAGGGTGCGCGCGCGCGCCTGTGCCGCCGACAGGTGCTTGTGGATGAATAATGTCTCGGCGACCTGCTTTTCCAGCGTGTGAAGCGGGTTCAGCGAGGTCATCGGCTCCTGGAAGACCATCGCGACGCGGTTGCCGCGCACCTCGCGCAATCGCGCCGGCGGCGCCCCCACCATCTCCTCGCCAACGAAGCGGATGCTGCTGTCCTGGTCGTGCGCGGCGGCGGGATAAGGCAAGAGTTGCAACACCGAGAGGGCCGTCACCGATTTGCCCGAGCCGCTCTCGCCTACGAGCGCCAGCGTTTCGCCCTTGTCGAGGGTGAACGATACGCGCCTGACCGCCTCGACTGGCGGCGCCCCACCCCAGCCCGCGAAGGTGACGCTGAGGCTGCGGACCGCGAGCAGGGGTGGCGGAGAGACGGTATTCACGGTATCGCCTTGCGCGAATCGAATGCGTCGCGCACCGCCTCGCCGACAAAGATTAAGAGGCTCAGCATCAAGGCCAGCACCGCAAACGCGGTGATGCCGAGCCATGGCGCTTGCAGATTGGCCTTGCCCTGGGCGAGCAATTCGCCGAGCGAGGCGGAGCCCGCCGGCAGGCCGAAGCCTAGAAAATCGAGCGAGGTCAGGGTCGTGATCGAGCCGTTTAGGATGAACGGCATGAAGGTGATCGTCGCCACCGTCGCGTTGGGCAAGACATGGCGGAAGATGATGACTCGGTCGGACACGCCGAGCGCTCGGGCCGCGCGCACATAGTCGAAATTGCGCGCGCGCAGGAACTCGGCGCGGACGACGTCGACGAGTGCAGTCCAGGAGAACAGCAGCATCAGGCCCAACAACCACCAGAAATTGGGCTCGACAAACGTCGCCAGGATGATCAGCAGGTACAACACCGGCAGGCCGGACCAGATTTCGATAAAGCGCTGGAGTCCGAGATCGACCGATCCTCCGAAATAGCCCTGCACCGCGCCGGCGGCGACCCCGATCAACGACGACAGCCCGGTCAGGGCGAGGCCGAACAACACCGAGACGCGAAACCCGTAGATCAGCCGCGCCAGCACGTCGCGGCCTTGGTCGTCGGTGCCGAGCCAGTCGACGCCGGACGGTGCGGCGGGAAAAGGCCCGGGCGCGTCGGTGATCGTGCCGTAGCTGAACGGGATCGGCGGCCACACGATCCAACCCTTGGCGGTGATCAATTTGATCACGGTGTGGTCGCGGTAATCGATCTTGCTCGGAAGATCGCCTCCGAACGCGGTTTCCGGGTAGTCGCGGAACACCGGCAGGTAATACCCGCCGTCGAAGCGGATCAGCAGCGGCCGGTCATTGGCGATCAGCTCCGCGAACAGGCTGGTCACGAACAGCGCAAGAAAGATCCACAGCGACCAGAAACCGCGTCGGTTGGCGCGGAAATTGTCGAGCCGCCGCCGGCTCAGAGGGGTGATGCGCCGGCCGAGAAACCTGTCGGCAGCGATCGGCCGTCCTGGCTGGGCGGGCGAGGACAACAATCCCCCGGGGGGCCTATCCGATCCTGCGCCGGAAGGGTTCGACCTTCGGCCGCGCACTGGCGCTACGCCGGCCGCCGAGATAGCGATCGGCAAGGATTTCGGCGATCTGCACCGCGTTCAGCGCCGCGCCCTTGCGCAGATTGTCCGAGACGACCCACAGGCTCAACCCGTGGGGCACGGTCGGGTCGCGCCGGATCCGGCTGACATAGACCGCATCCTCGCCGACTGATTCGGCCGGGGTCACATAGCCGGCGTCGTTGCGGTGGTCGACGACGATTACCCCAGGGCTCTTGCGCAACGCATCGCGCGCCGCGGCCTCGCTCAGCGGTTCGTGGAATTCGACCGTGATCGCCTCGGCGTGGCCGATGAACACCGGCACCCGCACGCAGGTCGCCATTACGGCGATGTCAGGGTCGAGGATCTTGCGGGTCTCGACCGCCATCTTCCACTCTTCCTTGGTCGATCCGTCGGCCATGAACACGTCGATATGGGGAATGACGTTGAAGGCGATCTGCTTGGTCAAGTGCTCGGGTTTGACCGGATCGTTGACGAAGACAGCGCGGGTTTGGCTGAACAATTCGTCCATCTGTTCGCGGCCGCCGCCCGACACCGACTGATAGGTGGCGACGACAACCCGCTTGATCCGCGCCAGATCGTGCAGCGGCTTCAATGCCACCACCATCTGGATCGTCGAGCAATTGGGGTTGGCGATGATGCCGCGCTTTTTGTATTGGGCGATTGCGTCGGGATTGACCTCGGGCACGACCAGCGGCACGTCGGGTTCCATGCGAAAGCACGAGGTGTTGTCGATCACGATTGCGCCGGCCTTGGTCGCGCGGGGGGCGAAGGCGGCCGCCACCTTGCTGCCAGGCGAGGACAGCACGATATCGACACCGCGGAAATCATAGGTGTCGAGCGCCTGGACCTTGAGCACATCGTCGTCGCCGAACGACACTTCCTTGCCGATCGACGCCGAGGAAGCCAGCGCCACCGCCTCGTCGACCGGAAAGTCGCGTTCAGCGAGGACGCTCAGCATTTCGCGCCCGACATTGCCCGTGGCGCCAACCACAGCTACCTTGAAACCCATCGTGGAACTCCCCCGGGGAGTTGGAATGCGAATTGGAACGAGATAGCCTGATGACTTACGATGCCGGCCGGCGCTTGACAAGCGGCGGTTGCCCGACCCCTTCGGTTTGACGCCATGAGCTATGCCGAATTCTGGCCACGTTACCTCGGCGGGCACGCCGACCGGCGTACCCGTGCGTTGCACTATCTGGGCACATGCGGCGCGGTGGCTGCATTGGTGGTCGCGGTCGTCGCCGCGGATTGGCGCTGGCTCTTGGCCGCGCCCCTTATCGGATACGGGCTGGCCTGGATTGGCCATTTCCGGTTCGAGCATAACCGCCCGCAGACCTTTGGCCACCCGGTCTGGTCGCTATTCAGCGATTTTCGCATGCTCTTGCTGTTTCTGACCGGCCGACTCGGCGGCGAGTTGCGCCGCGCGGGGGTCAAGAGGTGACGATGCCCGCGGTACCGCTGATCGAATATGCAGAGGCGGGTCCCGAGGTTCGCGCCGTGTACGACGACATTATGGCGACGCGGCAGACCGACTGGATCAACAATTTCTGGAAGGCCTTGGCTAACGATCCGCCGACCTTGCGCCGTACCTGGGAGAGCGTGAGGGAGGTCATGGCGCCGGGCGCGCTAGACCCGGCCACCAAGGAGCTTTTGTACCTCGCGGTCAGCGTCAGCAACGGCTGCGCCTATTGCATGCATTCGCACGGTACGTCGGCGAAGCGACTCGGCATGACCAAGGAAATGTTCGGCGAGCTACTTGCGGTCGTCGGCATGGCGAACGAGACCAATCGGCTGGCCGACGGTTATCGCGTTCCGGTGGACGAGAGGTTCGAGAACCTGTTCTGACCAAGGCGCACGCAGCTCTCGCACACGCTTAAACCGCGATGGGCTGTTAAGGAAATGTCGGAGGAACAGATGGATAACCCGTTCGATGGTTATAGACGACCGAGGCTAGCCCCCCTTCGCCCGCCAGGCGGGGAGGGCCTTGTCGTTTCGGCACCTCGCCCCGCGCCGTAACCCGAGGAGCACGATATGCAGACCGGCACCTATCGGTTCCCGATGATGGAAAGCGTGGTCTATGGCCGACCCTTTGCCGAGGCGTTGAAGGAAGAAGTCGAGCGTAGCGGCGCCCATGCCGCGTTTCTGCTGGCGAGCGGCACCCTCGCGCGCGAAACCGATACCGTCGCGCAGGTGCGTGACGCGCTAGGCAACAGCCTCGCCGGGATCCACGCCAAGATCGGCGCGCACACGCCGCGCGTCGACGTGGTCGCCGCGGCGAACGCGGCCCGCGAGGCTGGCGCCGATCTGATCGTTACCCTGGGCGGCGGATCGGTGACTGACGCGGCCAAGATGGTCGCGCTGTGCCTTGGCAACGACATCGTCGACCCAACTCAGCTCGATGCGCTGCGCAACCGGGTGGCGGCCGACGGCACCATCGTCCGCGCCCAGGTCAAGTCGCCTTCGGTACGCACGGTCGCGATCCCGACGACATTGTCGGCCGGCGAATTCAGCGCTTCGGCCGGGTGCACTGACACGGCACGGCATGTGAAGGAGAGTTTCGGCCATCCGCTGATGACGCCGAAGACGGTGGTGCTCGACCCGCGCGCCAGTGTGCACACGCCGGAATGGCTGTTCCTGTCGACCGGCATCCGCGCGGTCGATCACGCGGTCGAGGATATCTGTTCGGATTATTGTCAGCCAATCTCGGAAGGAGCGTCGTTTCACGCGCTGAAACTGCTCGGGCGTGGGCTCGCCGGGGTCAAGGCGGACGCGCTCGACATGGAGGCGCGGCTCGACTGCCAGCTCGGCGCGTGGCTGTCGATGGTCGGATCGCAGACCGGCGTGCCCAAGGGCGCGAGCCACGGCATCGGTCATGTGCTGGGCGGCACCGCCGGGGTGCCGCACGGCTATACCTCGTGCGTGATGCTGCCGCACGTATTGCGCTTCAACCATTCCGCCAATTCCGTCCGCCAAGGCCTTGTCAGCGAGGCGCTCGGCCGCCCCGGCGAGATGGCGGCCGATCTGGTCGCCGGGCTGATCGCCTCGCTCGGCCTGCCAACCCGGTTGCGTGACGTTGGGGTCAAGGCGGAACAGCTCGACCGCATCGCCGAATTGTCGATGCACGACCGGTGGATCCACACCAACCCGCGCAAGATCGACGGCCCGCCGGTCGTGCGCGAATTGCTCGACGCGGCCTGGTAGAAACGGAGCCGCCGCCGATCGGCCAGGGCGCCGCTCGCGCGTGATTTACGGCCAGGCGGTGCGGATCGCGGCGGTGCCGCCCTTGAGGTCGAGCGTCCCGGTGGGGATCAATTTGCCGCCCTGCCAGCGGAACACGTTGAGGCCGTGATCGATCATGCTCTCGACGAGAACGGTCTTACCGTCCTTGGAAAAGGCGATGCCTTGCGACCAGCGGCCGATCGGCGCCTCGGCGACGGGGCGCAGGCGGTTATCGACGACGGCCAGCATCCACAGCCGGCCATGCTCCTGGAACAGCGGCGACTCCTTTGGCCGGGTCGAGCCGTTGATCGAGGCAGAGGCGACGAATTTGCCATCGGGGGAGAATTTGACGCCCTCGGGCGAACTTGGCACCGCAACGGTATCGACCGTGCGCGGCCCGCCGGCGCCCAATTCGATCAGGCTGACCGTGCCGATGTCACCCTCGCCGCCTCCACCCATATTACCGACGACGGCGACGGTGCCGTCACGACTGATGTCCATCGCGTAGGGGCTTACGCCGGTGACGATCTTGCGCTTGTCGACCGTGACCTTGGTGCCGTCGATGCTCAACACGCTGACGAAATTATCGCCGTAGCGGGTCACCATCGCGGTCTTGCCGCCGGGCAGGAACTTGACAGAGCTGGGCTGGCCCCTCGGGTTGCCGAGCTCTACCTTGCCGGCGGCGGTCAGGCGCTTGTCCTTGACCGAGAATACCGAGAGCGTGCCTTCACCGCGGTTGGCGACGAGAGCGACGCTGCCGTCCGGCGATACCGAAACCTCGTTGGCGCCCTTGCCGGCCTCGATCGTCTGGGTCACCCTCGGCGGCGATGATTTGAGGTCGATCACCGAAACGCGATCGTCCTCGATGATCTTGTCGGGGTTCCGCGGGTCGATCTTGGACGCCGACGTGACGATGACCCAGCTCTCGTCGGGGGCGATCCAGATCGATGTCGGGGCGCCGACGACGCTGGCCGGGGCCTCGACCCGCGCCAGCACCTTGGGTGGGAATTGGCCGATGTCGACGATCGCGACGGCGTCGGGAGGCGGGTTCTTGGCCGGGCCGCTGACCCCGCTGACGTTGACGGTGTGATTGTCGAGGGCGACGACGGCGAGATCGGCCGCGGCCGGGCAAAAGGTACTTAGCGAGGTGAGGGCGGCCATCGCGAACGGCCAAGCAAAAGCGGAGCGCTTCATGGCGACTTCCCCCATATGCGTGCTCGGCGGTGAGCCCGCCTTGTCGGGTAACGATACAGGTTTTACGGCGGAGGAAGAAAGGCCGCCGCTAGATCGCTTTTTCGAGCTCGCGCAATAGCGTGTCGCCCATCTCACGGGTCGAGATGCCGGTGACGCCGTGAGGCATGATGTCGTTGGTGCGGGCGCCGCGGGATAAGGCTCGGCGCACGGCGTCCTCGACGAGATCGGCTTCCTCGCCCAGATCGAACGAGTAACGCAGCATCATCGCGAAGGAGAGGATGCAGGCGAGTGGATTGGCGACGCCCTTGCCGGCGATGTCGGGGGCGCTACCGTGCACCGGTTCGTAGAGCGCCTTGCGCCGGCCGCTCGCGTCGGGTGCTCCGAGCGAGGCCGAGGGCAGCATGCCGAGCGAGCCCGTCAGCATCGCCGCGCAATCGGACAACAGATCCCCGAACAGATTGCTGGTGACGATCACGTCGAATTGTTTCGGGTTACGAACCAGCTGCATCGCGCAATTGTCGGCGTACATGAACGATAGTTCGATGTCGGGGTAGTCGGCGCGCACTCGGGTCGCGACCTCGCGCCACAACAACCCCGATTCCATCACGTTCGCCTTGTCGACCTCGCACAGCCGGCGTTGGCGCTTGCGGGCGAGGTCGAAGGCCACCCGCGTGACCCGCTCGATCTCGGCCTCTGTGTAAACCTCGGTGTTGATGCCGCGGCGGGTGCCGTCGGGCAGCGTCTCGATGCCGCGCGGCTCGCCGAAATAGATGCCGCCCGTCAGTTCGCGCACGATCAGCAGATCCAGCCCAGCGACGAGATCGCGCTTGAGGCTCGACGCGTCGGCGAGCGCCTCGAACACGACGGCGGGGCGCAGGTTGGCGAACAGGTCCATTTCCTTGCGGAGCCGAAGCAAGCCGCGCTCCGGCTGCAATTCGAACGGCACCTTCTCCCATTTCGGGCCGCCGACCGAGCCGAACAAGACCGCGTCGGCGGCCTGTGCCTGGGCCAAGGTCGCATCGGTCAGCGGCACCCCGGAGGCGTCGTACGCGCTGCCGCCGACTAGCCCCTCGCTGATGTCGAAGCTGGCGACGCGCTTTTTGTCGAAGAATTCGACCACGCGCATAACCTGGGCCATGATCTCGGGGCCGATGCCATCGCCCGGCAATACCAGGATTTTGCGATTGGAATGGGATTCTGGCATTTGCCGGTCGCCTTCGGGGCTCTGTGTGGCAGGGACGAACCTCGCCACGGGATGTTTGTGGGCTCAGGCCCCGGTGTGGGTCATGCCGAACAGCCACGGCTTCGACGGCCGCCGGGCTTTCTCGTAATTGCCTATCGCGTCGGCTTTCTGCTCGGTCAGGCCGATATCGTCGAGCCCGTTCAACAGGCAATGCTTGCGGAACGGGTCGATATCGAAATGCACGACCTCGCCATCGGGTCGCGAGACTGTCTGCTTTTCCAGATCGATCGTCATTACCGCATTGGCGCCCTTCTTGGCGTCTTCCATCAGTTGATCGCAGATCGCCTGCGGCAGCGCGATCGGCAATAGCCCGTTCTTGAAGCAGTTGTTGTAAAAGATGTCGGCAAAGCTCGGCGCGATGACGCAGGTGATGCCGAAATCGGTCAGTGCCCACGGCGCGTGCTCGCGGCTCGACCCGCAGCCGAAATTGTCTCCGGCGACGATGATCTTGGCGTTGCGGTACGGCCCCTGGTTCAACACGAAATCAGGGTTGTCCGAGCCGTCGGCGCGATAGCGCAATTCGTCGAACAGCCACTTGCCGAGCCCGGTGCGCTTGATCGTCTTCAGGTAGATCGCGGGAAAGATCTTGTCGGTGTCGATGTTCGGCATCGGCATCGGCGCCGCGACGCCGGTCAGTTGGGTGAATTTTTCCATTCGACTATCCTCTGTTCGATGTCACACCGGCGCAGACTGGCGCTCACCGCAGGTATGGATCCCGGCGATAACCGGTAAGCGGGGGCCTCAGCCGAGGTCGCGCACGTCGGCGAGGTGGCCGGTGACGGCGGCGGCGGCGGCCATGGCTGGACCGACCAGATGGGTCTTGGCGTTCTTGCCCTGGCGGCCCTCGAAATTGCGGTTCGAGGTCGAGGCGATGCGCTCGCCGTTCTCTGCCCGGTCGTTGTTCATCGACATGCAGTTTGAGCAGCCGGGCTCGCGCCATTCGAAGCCGGCATCGAGGAAGACCCGGTCGAGGCCCTCTTCCTCGGCCTGATGCTTGACCAGGCCAGAACCGGGCACGACCAAGGCCCGCACGCCGGCGGCGACCTTGCGACCCTTGGCGATCACGGCGGCGGCGCGCAGATCCTCGATCCGGCTGTTGGTGCAGGAGCCGATAAACACACGCTGCACCGGTACTTCGACCAGCGGCGTGTTTGGCCTGAGCGCCATATATTCGAGCGAGCGCTCCATCGCCGCCCGCTTCAGCGGGTCGTCGATTTGGGCCGGATCGGGCACCCGGCCGGTGATTGGCAAGACGTCCTGCGGGCTGGTGCCCCAGGTCACGTGCGGCGCGATGTCGGCGGCGTCGAGTCGCGCCTCCTTGTCGAACTTTGCGCCGCGGTCGGTGGGCAGGCTCTTCCAATAGGCCAATGCCTGCTCCCACGCCGCGCCCTTGGGCGCATAAGGGCGACCCTTGACATAGGCGAAGGTGGTCTCGTCGGGCGCGATCAGCCCGGCGCGCGCGCCGCCCTCGATGGTCATGTTGCAGACCGTCATGCGGCCTTCCATCGACATGGTGCGGAACGTGCTTCCCGCGAACTCTATGACGTGTCCGGTGCCGCCCGCGGTGCCGATCTTGCCGATGATCGCGAGGATCACGTCCTTGGGGCTGACCCCGGCGCCGAGGCTGCCGTTGACCTCGACCAGCATATTTTTGGCCGGTGCTTGGATCAATGTCTGGGTGGCAAGCACATGCTCGACTTCGGAGGTGCCGATGCCAAAGGCGAGCGCGCCCAACGCGCCGTGTGTCGCGGTATGGCTGTCGCCGCAGACGATGGTCATCCCCGGCTGGCTGAGCCCCTGCTCAGGCCCGATGATGTGGACGATGCCCTGGTTGATGCTGTCGATCGGGAAATAGGGAACGCCGAACTCAACCACATTGCGTTCCAGGGTCTCGACCTGGAGCCTCGATTCCGGTTCGTCGATCCCGGCGCTGCGGTTGCTTGTCGGGATGTTGTGGTCGGCGACCGCCATCGTCGCGTCGGGGCGCCGCACTCGCCGTCCAGCGAGCTTCAAGCCCTCGAACGCCTGCGGCGTCGTGACCTCGTGGATCAGGTGGAGATCGATGTAGATCAGGTAAGTCCCTTCGCCCTGCGGGGCGACTACGTGGTCTTGCCAGATCTTGTCGAACAGGGTGCGCGGGGGCGCCATGGCGGCTACTCCGAAAGATTACGATTCCGCCTCGGCGGTGGCGGTGGCGACCGGCCCTTCGCGGCGGGTACTGTCGCGCGAACGTTCGGCGATGCGGGCGCGCTTGCCGGTGCGGCCGCGCAGGTAATAGAGCTTGGCCCGCCGGACCGCGCCACGTCGTACGACCTCGATCGCCGTGATGCGGGGCGAGTAGAGCGGGAAGACACGCTCGACCCCCTCGCCGTAGGAGATCTTGCGCAGCGTGAAGTTGGAATTGATCTCTGCATTCTTGCGGGCGATGCAGACACCCTCGAAGGCCTGGATGCGCTCGCGTTCGCCTTCGACGACCTTGACGCTGACGCGTACCGTGTCGCCGGGCTGAAATGGCGGGATCGGCCGGTCGGCGGCGAATTTCGCCACCTGTTCGGCTTCGAGTTCCTGCAGCAGATTCATCACGTCACCTCTTGCCTCCGGCCGGTCGCGGCCGGTCGTGTTTTGGCGGATTGGGCATTCGGGGGGCGGGTCGCGCAGTGGCGTGCCCACAGATCGGGGCGCCGTTCGCGGGTCAGGCGCTCGGATTCCGCACGCCGCCAGTCGCGAATGCGTTGATGGTCGCCCGATATCAATACCTCGGGGACGACCCGTCCCTGCCATGTCTGCGGTCTGGTATAGTGCGGGTACTCGAGCAGATCGTCGGCGAAGCTTTCTTCGACGAGGGTTTCGGCGGCACCGACGACACCCGGCAGTAGCCGCACGCACGCGTCGATCAGCGCGATCGCCGCTGGCTCGCCGCCGGAAAGGACGAAATCGCCGAGGCTGACCTCATCGACCGCGCGCGCCTCCAGCAGGCGCTCGTCGATGCCTTCAAAGCGGCTGCAGATCAAGGTCACACCCGGCATGGCGGCGAACGCTCGCACCCGTTCCTGATCGAGCGGTTGTCCGCGTGGCGACAGGTGGATCAAGGCCCCGGTGCCGTCCGCGCCGGCGATCGCCGCATCGAGCACGTCGGGCCGCATGATCATCCCCGGCCCACCGCCAAAGGGCGAATCGTCAACCGAGCGGTGTTTATCGCGCGCGAAGCCGCGGATGTCCACCGTCTCAAGGTCCCAAAGCCCCGCGCGGAGCGCCCGGCCGGCCACCGAAAATGCCAGCGGACCTGGCAGCATTTCGGGAAAAATGGTCAATACTGTGGCCCGCCAACTCATGCCGGCTCCTTCGTGCGCTTGCGCGGCGGAGGGGAGGGATCGAGCAGCCCCTCGGGAGGGTCGAGCACGATCCGTCCAACCGCGAAGTCGATCACCGGCACCATCGCGCGGGTAAACGGCACCATGATCGGCTGGCCCGTGGGGCGGGCGATCTCGAGCGTGTCGCCGGCGCCGAAATCATGCACGGCGCGGATTTCTCCAACCGGAGTGCCGTCGTTGAGCACTGCGGCGAGCCCGATCAAATCGGCATGGTAATATTCGTCTTCCTCGGTCGGAGGCAGCGCGGCGCGCGGCAGATAGAGCCGCAATCCGCGCAGCGCGTCGGCGCGGTCGCGATCGGCGACACCCGACAGGTGCGCGATCAAAGTGCCCTTCGCCGAGCCCATGAGCCGAATGGTGAATCGCATCGCGCCGCTCTCGTCCTCGAGCGGACCGTAGCGCCCGATGTCCGCCAGGTTTTGGGCAAAGCTCTTCAACCGCACCGCACCGCGCACGCCGTGCGCGCCGGCGACCACGCCCAGGCACACGCGCGCGCCCGGGCTGGTGACCGGTCGGGCCGACACGGGATTGCCGGGGTCGTCAGCGGGCATGGCGCATCACGGGCACGACTGGAATCGCGCGCTAGCCGCTCAGCCGCGAGCGGCCGCCGCGGCCTCGGCGGCTTCCTTGGCGCGAGCCTGCGCCTTGGCCTTTGGCGTCGATTTCGACGGAGTCTCGCGGAACGCCACCTTCTCGGCCAATCCCGCCTCGCCGAGGAAGCGCGCCACCCGCTCGGTCGGCTGCGCGCCGACGCCGAGCCAGTGCTGAACCCGCTCCGCCTTGAAGGTGACCCTGTCGGCGTGGTCGCGGCCCAGCATCGGGTTGTAGGTGCCGACTTTCTCGATGAAGCGCCCGTCGCGCGGGCTGCGCGCATCGGCGACGACGATGCTGTAATACGGCCGCTTTTTCGCCCCGCCGCGGGCCAGTCGGATCTTCAACGCCATCAACCGCCTCTCATCAGATTTGAGGTTTTGACTCTTAACATTTGATATCGCCTGTTTAATGTCGAATCCCGGTTGGCATCAGCGCCGACAGCCCATGCCGCATCAGGCCGCGTTGGCCGAGTTTTTTCATCTTTTTCATCATCCCGGCCATGTCCTGGTATTGCTTCAGCAGGCGATTGATCTCGGGGACCGAGGTGCCTGATCCTTGAGCGATCCGAAGTCGGCGCGAACCGTTGAGCAATTTCGGGTTCTTGCGCTCACTCTTGGTCATCGAAGAGATGATCGCCTCCTGCCGTTTCAGCAGGCTCTCGTCGAGATTGGCGGCGTCGATCTGCTTCTTGATCTTGCCGATGCCGGGCAGCATGCCCAGCATGCTGCTCATGCCGCCCATCCGGCGCAATTGGCGCAACTGACCGGCGAGGTCGTCGAGATCGAAATTGCCCTTTTCAAACTTGGCCGCGAGCCGCTCGGCCTCGTCCTTGTCGGCGGTTTCGGCGGCGCGCTCGACCAGCGAGACGACGTCGCCCATGCCGAGGATGCGGCCCGCGACGCGGTCGGGGTGAAACGGCTCGAGCGCGTCGATTTTCTCGCCGGTGCCGATGAACACGATCGGCTTGCCGGTGATCGCCCGCATCGACAAGGCGGCGCCGCCGCGGGCGTCGCCGTCGACCCGGGTCAGCACGATCCCGGTGAGGTGGGCGCGCTCGGCAAAGGCCGTGGCGACGTTGACCGCATCCTGGCCTGTCATCGAGTCGGCGACGAGCAGGGTCTGGTGCGGTGTTGTCGCATCGGCGACCGCCGCCACTTCGAGCATCAGCTCTTCGTTGACGTGCAGCCGGCCGGCGGTGTCGAACATGACCACGTCGTAGCCTTCGCTGCGCGCCATCTGCAGCGCTCGCCGGGCAATCGCGACCGGCCGTTCCCCGGCGACGATCGGCACGGTCGCGACACCGATCTGGCGTCCAAGCTGGGCGAGCTGCTCCTGCGCCGCCGGGCGCTGCACGTCGAGCGAGGCCATCAATACCTTCTTCCGCTCGCGGGTCTTGAGCCGCAGCGCGATTTTCGCCGCGGTCGTGGTCTTGCCCGAGCCCTGCAGCCCGACCAGCATCACCCCGACCGGCGCCGGCGCGTTGAGGTCGAGCCCGCGTTCGCCGCCACCGACAGGCTCACCCGCCGCTTCTCCGGTCAGCATCGCGACCAGATGGTCGTGCACGATCTTGACCACCATCTGCGCCGGTGTCACCGAGCGCAATACCTCCTGACCGACCGCCTTTTCGCGTACGGCAGCGACAAAATCGCGCACCACCGGCAGCGCGACATCGGCCTCGAGCAGGGCAATGCGGATCTCGCGCAAGGCCGCGCCGACATCGTCTTCGGTCAGGGTGCCGCGCCGGCGCAGCCGGTCGAAGACATCGCCGAGACGGTTGCTGAGGCTTTCAAACATGGCTGCTCTCGGAACAAAACTCGGAATGCATAAGGGCCAGTGCACGAAACTCGCGGACTGGCCACCCCCGCTCCAGGGGTCGGTCGCGTACTTCATGTGAAGCCGCGCGCGGACGCTAGTCCTTGCGCCGGTTTGCTGTCAATCGCGGTCCGGCCGCCGGGCGCAAGGCAATGAAGCCGTTACCCGGCGGTGATCGCGCGTATTATGCCGGACGAGATCAGGTTTTCGCGTGAGGTTTCACGGCTGGGGGATGAAAAGCTGACCGGGTGGACTCCAGATGACGGCGGCGCGCGATGATCGGGTTGACCCGGATGCCGGTGTCGAACCGCACCGCGATTACCGTCTCGATCATGCTGTCGGTGATCATGCGCGGCCTCGATAACACGATCGCGAATGTCGCGCTCGCGCATATCCAGGGCAGCCTCTCGGTGAGCCGCGAGCAGGTCGCCTGGGTATTGACCTCCTACATCGTCTCGACCGCGATCGCGATGCCGCTGACCGGCTGGATCGCCGGGCGGCTCGGCATCAAGTACGTATTCCTGGTCTCGGTGATCATCTTCACGGCGGCCTCGGCCCTGTGCGGCGCCGCCACCAGCCTCGAGCAACTCGTCTTCTACCGCATATTGCAGGGGTTCGGCAGCGCGGCACTGGTGCCTCTGTCGCAGGCGACCCTGCTGCAGATCAACCCGCCCGAGCGGCACGCCCAGGCGATGGCGGTGTTCGGGACCGGCACGATCCTGGGGCCGATCGCCGGGCCGGCGCTGGGCGGGTGGCTGACCGACGCGCTCGGGTGGCGCTGGATTTTTTATATCAACCTCCCGATCGGCATCATCTCCGCGATCGGCATCGCGGTCTTCATCCGCGAGTCGCGTCGTGCCCATTCCGAGCCGTTCGATTTCTTCGGGTTCGCGACCCTGAGCCTGGCGATCGGCGCATTGCAACTGCTGCTCGACCGGGGCGGGGTCAAGGATTGGTTCGGCTCCACCGAGATCTGGATCGAGGCGACGATCGGCCTGCTCGCGCTCTATTTGTTTGTCGTGCATACCGCTACCGCGACCGATCGCTCGTTTCTCAATCGAGACTTGTTGAAGAACACGCCGTTTGTCGCGGGCACGTTGCTGATCTTTTTCATCGGCATCACGATGAACGGCACGTTGGCGCTGTTGCCGCTGATGTTGCAAGAATTGATGGACTATCCGGTATTGACCACCGGGCTGGTGATGATGCCGCGCGGCATCGGCACGATGATCGGCATGTTTGTCGTCGCGCGCCTGATCGATCGCGTCGATATCAGGCTGATCCTGGTCGGCGGCATGATCATGATCGCGGTTGGGCTATGGCAGATGACCGGGTTCTCGCTGCACATGGGAACCGAGACCGTGGTCATCTCCGGGCTGATCCAGGGCTTCGGCTTCGGCTGCACCGCAGTTCCGCTCAACATCATCGCGCTGTCGAACCTGCCGCGCCAGATCCTGACCCAGGGGACCGCCATACGCGGGCTAATGCGCAACCTCGGCGGCAGCGTCGGCATTCCGGTTCTCGTCGCCCAATTGACCGAGAACACGCAGATCATCCACTCCCGGCTGGTCGAGGCGCTGCGACCCGACAACCCGCTGCTCCAACCGCCGTTTCTCAACGCGCCGTTCAATCTGACGACGCCGTCCGGGATCGCGGCGCTGAACCACGAAGTGACTCGCCAGGCGACGATGGTCGCCTATGTCGACGATTTCAAATTGATGATGATCGTCGCGCTCGTCTCAATTCCTCTCGTCCTGCTTTTGCACAAGCCGAGCGTACCCGCCCCCGCCGCTCCGGCCGCTCCCGCTCCCAGGCCGGCGGCGGCCGATTAGGCGCGTGACTTGTGGCCAGCCCGCGCGCACGGGTTATGCTGTGCCGGCGGAAACATTGGACGGCGGAGAGTGAACATGCATTTCGATTTGGGGCGGATCGCGGAGACGGACGCCTACAAGCTCCTGGTTTCGACCGTGGTGCCGCGGCCGATCGCGCTGGTGACGACGGTCGATCAGGCGGGCAACGTCAACGCTGCGCCGTTCAGCTTTTTCAACGCGGTCAGCTCGCGCCCGCCGGTGGTCGTGCTCGGCATCAGCCCGGGCGACGGCGACGACTACAAGGACACCGAGCGCAACATCCGCGACAGCGGGGAGTTCGTTGTCAACCTCGTCGACGAGGCCCTGGCCGAGCGAATGAACATCTGCGCAGTCGATTTTCCGACCGAGATCGGCGAATTGGATATGGCCAAACTGACTGCCGCACCGGCTGCCGAGTGCCGCGCCCCGCTCATCGCCGAAGCCCCGGTCAGCTTTGAATGCCGACGCATCACCGGTCTGTCGCTCGGCTCGCGCTCGACCCTAGAAATTGGGCGGGTGATCCACATCCATATCCGCGACGATCTAGTCGATCCGGAAAAATACTATGTGCAGACCGACAAGATGCGGCTGGTCGGTCGCATGCATGGCCGTGGCTGGTACGCTCGCACCAGCGATCTGTTCCTGCTGGACCGGATGAGCCATGCCGACTGGCAAGCCGGAAAACGGACGCGCGTCGAGGGGTGACGGCGGGGGCCGACTGCCCAGAATCCGGTTCTGCTCCCCTTTTCCCTCGATCTCGGCTATGGAGAGGCATGGTTTTTCGGCCGCGCCGCTGGGCGATACTGTGTTGTCTCATCGCGGCTGCCGTTTTGGTGGGAGCCCCGGAACTCGCGGTCGGGGCGCCACCGGGCTCGAAGAACTTCGTGCCGCCGAGCGGCGTGCCGAACTATTTCAGCAACGAAGCCGAGCCGTTTGTCGGCCGCGGCGCCAGCGCCGGTCAACATATACCCGGTCCGGCGGTCGGAGCGCCGCGCGGGAGCACCCCGACCCGACATGTTACCTCGCGGCGGGGGCAATCACGGCACCTCAAGGCCGCGAACAGTCGGGCGCGCGGGCGGTCCGCGCATCAAACTGAACGCCGTGCCAACAGCCGGTCTCGCGTGGCGGCTTATCGCAACACGCGGCAAGGCGCCACCGCGCATCGTAGTGCGCGGCCCAGCGCGGGCGCGCATCGCCGTGTCGCATCCCGCCCCGCGCACGCTGCCCGAACCGCCGGAGCGAGGCCTCATCCGGCTACCGGACGCTCGGACCGGCGCGGCTGAACGGGTTGGACAGCGGCGGCTCGGCCGCCATATAAGCGGCGCTATGGAGACGATCCCCTTTCGCAAGATGCACGGGCTCGGCAACGATTTCGTCGTGCTCGACCGGCGCCGTGCAGGCGGTCCGCTCGCCGCTGCGGGGGCGCGTGCGCTGGCCGATCGCCATACAGGCATCGGCTGCGATCAGGTGATCGTGATCGAGGCGCCGCGCGACTCGGGCGCGCAGGCGTTTATGCGCATCGTCAACGCCGACGGCAGTGAAGCCGAGGCGTGCGGCAATGCCACCCGCTGCGTTGCCTCTTTGATCGCCGGGGAGAGCGGGGAACGACGGGTAAGGATCGAGACGGTCGCCGGACTGCTCGATGCCGAACTGCTGCCGGACGGACGGATCGCTGTCGATATGGGTCCGGTGCGGACCGGGTGGCGTGATATTCCGCTGGCGCGGGCGATGGATACAGAGCGGGTCGATCTGGCGCTGGGGCCGTTGTCCGCGCCGGTCTGCAACAATATCGGCAACCCGCACGCGACGTTTTTCGTCGCCGATGCCGAGGCTATCGATCTGGCGACGCTGGGCCCGGTGCTCGAGCATCACCACCTGTTTCCCGAGCGCGCCAATATCGGCGTTGGCGCTATCCTTGGTCGCGACCGCATCCGGCTCAGGGTGTGGGAACGCGGCGCCGGGATTACTCGCGCTTGCGGCAGCGGCGCCTGCGCCGCGCTGGCCGCCGCCTATCGCCGCGGTCTGACCGGCCGTGCCGCCAGGGTCATGCTCGACGGCGGCGACCTCGATATCGCGTGGCGCGAAGATGGCCACGTGATCATGACCGGACCGGCCGCGCTGAGCTTCGAGGGCAGCTTCGATCCGGCCCTGCTCGCGGGCTGACGTTGCCCGGGATTGACATCATTACCTTCGGCTGTCGGCTCAACGCGTTCGAGAGCGAGGTGATCCGCAGCGCTGCCGGCGAGGCCGGCCTGGTCGATGCGGTTATCGTCAACACCTGTGCGGTCACCGCCGAGGCCGAGCGTCAGGCGCGTCAGGCGATCCGCCGGGCCCGCCGCGAACACCCGGGGCGGCGGATCATCGTCACTGGCTGTGCCGCCACGTTGGCGCCGGATCGCTATGCTGCCTTGCCCGAGATTGATCGCGTGCTCGACAACGACGCGAAGCTGAGGGTGGAAAGCTATCTCGAGGCCGGGTCGACCCCCACCCCCTCCCTCCCTCCGCCGCATGCGGGGGAGGGAGGGGGTGGGGCGACAGGTGAGAGCAATGAGCGTGCAACGGCGCGCGCGCGGGCCTATCTACAGGTGCAGCACGGCTGCGACCATCGCTGCACTTTTTGTATTATCCCCTATGCGCGCGGCGCCAGCCGCTCGGTGCCGATCGGGGTCGTCGCCGAGCGGACGCGCGAACTGGTCGCCGCCGGCTATCGCGAAATCGTGCTGACCGGTGTCGACCTTACCGCCTACGGGGCTGATCTGCCGGGGCAGCCGAGCCTCGGTCAGATGGCGCGGCGACTGCTCGCCGCGGTGCCCGAATTGCGGCGCCTGCGGTTCTCGTCGCTCGACCCCGGCGAGATCGATGAGGATTTGTGGAGGTTGCTGGGGGATGAGGCGCGGGTGATGCCGCATCTCCACCTGTCGCTGCAGGCCGGCGACGATCTGATCCTGAAACGGATGAAGCGGCGGCACAGCCGCGCCGATGCGATCGCGGTCGCGCGACGGGCGCGCCGGTTACGCCCGGAGATCGCGATCGGCGCCGATCTGATCGCCGGGTTTCCAACCGAAAGCGACGATATGTTCGGTCGCAGCCTCGATCTTGTCGCGGAGTGCGGGATCGCGTTTCTGCATGTGTTTCCATATAGCGAGCGGTCGGGAACGCCGGCGGCGCGGATGCCGGCTGTCGCCCCCGCTCTGGTGCGGGAGCGCGCCGCGAGATTGCGCGCGGCCGGAGCGGCGGCGCTGACCGCCGATCTGCGATCGCGCATCGGCAGCGCCGGGGAGGTCTTGATCGAGCAGCAGGGACGCGGCCGTGCCGCGTTCTATGCGCCGGTCGAATTCGGCACGGCGGGCGAACCCGGCGCGCTACAGAATATGCGGTTTGTCGATGCCGGTGCCGGAAGACTGGTCGGGGTGCCGGTCTGATGCGGTTCTGGCGGCGCGATGCGGCGGCCGAGCCGGACGCGGATGTCGCCGCGCCCGAACCGGCGGAAGTCGCCGCGTCCGGTTCCCCCGACGAGGAGCGCCGAGGCTGGTTCAGCCGCTTGCGGGCAGGGCTGTCGAAAAGCTCGGCGCGGCTCACCGACGGCATCAACGCGATCTTCACCCGCCGCCGGCTCGACGATGCGGCACTGGGTGAACTCGAGGATTTGCTGATCGCCAGCGATATGGGGGTCGGTGTCGCCGGGGAGGTCATCGCCTCCTTGCGCCGGACCCGGTTCAACCAGGAGGTCTCGCCCGAGGAGATTAAGGCCGTGCTCGCCGACGAGGTGGTCCGGCTGATCGAGCCGGTGGTCAAGCCGCTACGTCTCGATTCGGCGACAAAGCCGTTCGTGATCCTTGTCGTCGGCGTTAACGGCAGCGGCAAGACCACGACGATCGGCAAGCTCGCGCGCCAATTCCGCGACCAGGGCAGGCATGTGATCCTCGCCGCAGGCGACACGTTTCGCGCCGCCGCGGTCGAGCAGTTGCAGATCTGGGGCGAACGCGCCGGGTGCCGCGTGCTGACCCGAGCGCACGGCGCCGACGCGGCCGGGCTTGCCTATGACGCGCTGGTCGAGGCGCGCGACGAAGGCGCGGACATCTTGCTGATCGATACTGCCGGCCGATTGCAAAACAAGACCGATCTGATGGCCGAATTGCAAAAGATCGTGCGGGTGTTGAAAAAGGTCGAAGCGACGGCGCCGCATGCGGTACTGCTGGTGCTCGACGCGACGGTGGGGCAGAACGCCCATGCCCAGGCCGAGATCTTCCGCGCGATGGTCGGGGTCACCGGCATCGTCATGACCAAGCTCGACGGCACCGCCAAAGGCGGGGTGCTGGTGTCGCTGGCCGAGAAATACGGCATTCCGATCCATGCGATCGGGATCGGTGAAGGCGCCGAGGATCTGCGTCCGTTCGAGGCCCGGGCCTTTGCCCGCAGCCTGGTCGGCCTGGACGGGTAGGGACGTTTCCTCTACAGCCCCGGCGCGGCTGTCGGGTCGGAGGGTGGGAGGCCGGGCGGCAGCCCGATCCTGGTGCTGTAATCGCCGGTCGCCCGCGCCTCGCGCTCTTGGTGGAGCGCCCAGCGCACCGATGGAAAGGCGATCTCGTCCCACGGGATCTCGTCCCAGGCGAATAGGCGCACTTCGAGACTTTCCGGGCCGGCGGCGACGGCTTCGTCGATCAACCGGGCGCGATAGACCAGCTGCACCTGGCTGATCCGGGGGATGTCGTAGATCGCCAGCAATCCTTCGATCTCGATGCGGGCTCGCGCCTCTTCCCAGGCCTCGCGGGCGGCGCCGGCGCTGGTCGATTCGTTGAGTTCGAGATAGCCCGCGGGCAGGGTCCAGTATCCCCGGCGGGGGTCGATCGCGCGGCGGCACAACAGGATGCGGTCACCCCACCGCGCCACCGACCCGACCACCATTTTTGGATTGTCGTAGAGGATGTAACCGCATTCGGCGCATATCATGCGCTCGCGGTTGTCGCCCTCGGGGATGCCGCGCACCGAGGGGCCAACAGTCGAATGGCGAGTCGAATCCGTCATCGTGTCAAGGCATCGGCCGGGAAGGGGGTGGCGCCGATTTGGACGCGGCCACCCCGCTGCCTTGGACAGGCGTGCTACGCCGGAACCGGCATAGCCCGCTGGTTGTACATGCGCTTGCGGATCGCAGCGCGCTCCTCGTCGCTCAGCGAGGCCGGATCGGGCGGCAGATCGGTGCCGACCGCCATCCCGCGCTTGACGCCCGGCCGCTCGCTCAATTCATCGAACCAGCGCTTGAAATACCTGAATTCGTCGATGTCCTGGCCCTGGACCTTCCAGTTGACGGTCCAGGGGTAAGAGATCATGTCGGCGATCGAATATTGGTCGCCGGCGAGATAAGGGTGATTGTAGAGCCGGTTGTTGAGCACGCCGTAGAGGCGGTTGGCCTCGTCGGTGAAGCGGCGGGTGGGGTAGGTCAAGTCGCCAGCGTCCGGGCCGGCGCGGCGGAAATGGCCGCATTCGCCAAGCTTCGGGCCCTGGTTGGCCATCTGCCACATGACCCACTGAGTGACGTCGTATCTGCCGCGCAGATCCTGCGGGTAGAATTTGCCGACCTTCTCGGCGACGTACATCATGATCGCGCCCGATTCGAAGACGCTGATCGGGGCGCCGCCGCCCTTGGGGGCGTGGTCGACCATGACCGGCATGCGATGGTTCGGGTTCATCGCGAGAAATTCGGGGGTGAACTGGTCGCCGCGCTGAATGTTACAGGGGATGATCTTGTATTCGACGCCGGCCTCTTCGAGCAGGATCGTGACTTTCTTGCCATTTGGGGTAGGCCAATAGTGCAGATCGATCATCGCAAAAATCCCTTTCCCGGTAATGCGATGGAGGTGGCTCGGTGGCCTGATGGGGTGGACCGGCCGCGCCGGGGGGCGCGACGATTTCGATCGTCGCCATGAGTCTATGCATTTCTGGCCGTGGCGACCAGACCCAAGCATGTTCCACGCGTGAACCGCCGGGGTCTCGACCGCGTTCCGTGCCGCGCGCCTAGGATTACCACATCCGCCCCCATCGGCTGGCCGCGAAGGTGGCGAAGACGTTATCGGGAAACTGCGCTAACGTGACCGGCGGAAAACGATAAGGGGACGATCCATGCAACTCGGAGCCTCGATACCGGTGGCCGATATCGGTACCGGCCCGGCGGCATTGCGCGATTACGCGCAAGCGGCGGAAGGACTCGGCTATGCCTATCTGCTGGCGCCCGACCATGTGCTCGGCGCCAATCCGGACGCCGATCACGGCGGTCGCCGCGTCGGGACCACCCAGAACGCCTATCACGATCCTTTCGTCCTGTTCGGCTTTCTCGCCGGCTGCACAAGCGGGATCGGGTTCGCCACCGGGGTGCTGATCCTGGCTCAGCGCCAAGCGGTGCTGGTGGCAAAGCAGGCGGCCTCGCTGTCCGAATTATGCGGCGGCAGGTTCCGGCTCGGCATCGGCGTCGGCTGGAACGAGGTCGAATTTATCGGCCTCAACGAGAATTTCCGAAACCGCGGCAAGCGCTCCGAGGAGCAGGTGCGGGTGATGCAAGCGCTGTGGGCCGATCCGCATGTCAAATTCGCTGGCGAGTTCCACCGGGTCGACGACGCCGGCATCAATCCGCGTCCACCCGGCGGCCATGTACCGGTGTGGTTCGGCGGACACGCCGAAGCGACGTTTCGCCGGGCCGCGAAATACGGCGACGGCTTTATGCCGCTGGCCTATCCGCCGGGCGACGCGGCGTTGGCGGCGTTCGCCAAGCTGCGGGCAATGACCAAGGAGGCGGGTCGCGACCCGGCGGCCATGGGCCTCGAAATCTGGCTGTCGCCCGGCGCCGGCGACGAGGCGGATTGGCGGCGCGAGATCGCCTTTTGGAAACAGGCCGGGGTCACACACGCGACGGTGCACACGACCTATGTCAGCGCGCACCACAAGCGCATCGACGGCCGCGGCCCCGCCGAGCACCTGGCGGCGATCACCCGCTACCGGGCAGCAGTGGCCGACCTGTTGTAGATTCTTTCCAGAACGACCATGATTTCAACACTTTCATAGGCCGGACTCACGAATAGCCAAGCGATGGTCTAGCGGCGATAGGTCTTGATCTCCGAGACGCTGCCGTCGCGATAGGTCAACTCGACAGAAACCATCTTGGTCGCCGGCGGCAGCTTGAGGTACGGCACGGCCTTGTCCGGGATCGCGTTCGGATTGGCAAGGTCGCAGGGTGGCATCGCGACCGGCTGATTGGGCACCGCGCTGTCGATACCGAGGCGGATCTCGCGCACCGCGCAACGGTACGACATCACTTGGGTGTAGTAGAGCAGCAGGCCGTTATATTCGCGGAACGACACCCAGCTGCCGGCGGTCATTTCGAGAATACGGCGTTCGCCCCGCACGAGCTCGGCCTTGGGATCGAACGTGATCGGGAACGGCCCGACGGTGCGGCCGCCGGGATCGATGGCGCGGACATAGATCGTTGTCGCCGCGGTGTCGGCGTCGAGTTGGAAATTGGGGTTCGCGAGCCGTCGCCGAGTGCGCTGGTCGAAGGTGTCGAGAAACCCGGTCCCCTTGAATGCGCCGGTCTCGCCGAGCCGCCAGGCGATCGCCGTGACCGGGTCGACAAACGACAAACTGACCGACCAGCCGCCGTTGTGCCGCATGAATTGCGCGATCGGGGCGTTGATCGGCGCCGCCGGGCTTGGTTCAGGTGGCGCCGGTCGCGGCGCCAAGGTCTGGGGCGACGGCGGCACGACGGCGAGCTGCAGCCCCGGTCCGGCGTCGCCCGCTTTGCCGTTGAGCACGAAATCGCCAACGATTTCGTCGTAATAGGCCGGGGTCTGCTCGTGCCGCACGCTGTTGCTGATCCCTTTGACTTCCATCTGCGTGCGCTTGGCGATTTGTACCAGGGTCAGGCCGGGGGTGGCGATCTCACGCACGAATCTTCGGGTGAATACCGAGTTGGGATCGGGGTCGTTCGATGACAGCGCGTCGAGCGCGGTCTGTTTCGCCCCGGCCGAAAACAACACGAATACGCCCTCCGGCGGGGTGATCGGCGCGAGGCCGCCAGCGCCTCCAACGGCGCGGGTCCCGGGGCGGGTGAACGGGTTGTTGCGGCAGGCGTCGAGCACCAGGATCACGGTACGCGCCCCGCGCGCCTGGACCCGATCGATGATTCGGTCGACCGCGAACGAGGCGTCGCGGACCAGTTCCTCCTGTCCTTCGGTGGCTTCCGGCACATCGATCGGCAGCAGATAGTTCTGCCCGCGAATCTCGAAGCCATGTCCGGCAAAGAAGAAGAAGGCGGTATCGCCTTCCTGGACCGCGGCGTCAAAGGCGAGCAACGCACCGCTCAACGCCTGGCGCGACTGGTTTTCCGCGACGGCGACGGTGAAGCCGATCTGGCGCAGGCCCGACGCGACCGCGTTGGCGTCGGTGACAGCTTTGCGCAGGATCGGCACGTTCTGATAGGCGTCGTTGCCGACGACCAGAGCGACGCGCTTTTCAGCGTGACCCTGACTGCTGATCGCCAGCGCCGCAACGACGATTACGACCGCCGCGAACATGCGCTTGAGCATGGCGTCGCTTTCCCGGATCAGTCGATGCGAAGGACCAGGAGCGACTTGGCTCCGGTCGCGGCGCGTCCGAAGAACGGCAGATCGAGCGGCTCCGGCCGGTCGCTGACCACGAGACGCAGCCGGTAGTGGTGGTTGGGTGGTAATGATGGCGCGTCGCGCGGCTCGCTGATCCGCCTTCCTTCCAGATCGAGCCGCAGCAGGGGCTCATTCGGGCGATCTTCGGCGTAGATCGCGGCGGCGCGCACCTTGTCGGCGCTCGGTCCCGCCAACACGATGTCGAGATTGACCGGCCAGCGCGGCGCGGCGTGAATGCCGCGGAACACCGATCCGCCGGTGGTGGTGCCGCGGGCCGGACCGGCGATCTCCGAGACGACGGGGCAGGGCCCGTCCACCTCGCTGTCGATGCGGCCGTCGGTCTGGTAGGCGATGCGATTCATCGAAAGGACGCCGCCAGTGACAGTGACCATCTTGCAGCGTGCGTAGTGCAGGAACGTCAATGCCGTCCGCGGCGCGAGACGAACCGGCGTGTCCGCGAGGATCTCGGTCAATGCGGGCAGGCTAGGCTCGGTGTCGCCGGTCACCGCCATCACGATTGCTACCGGAGACTCGGCGGCCGCGACCGGCAGAGCCATCGACATCCCGGCGAATACGGCTAGAAGCAGGCGGTAGCACATCTCGACACCCGGCCTTCGGCACATGAGGGCAGCGAACTGTACCAAACCCTGACTTGGAATAATGGCCAATTCGTGGTTTCTTTAATCGCTGCGCGGGTGAGCGGCACGGGCCTTACTCGAGCAGCGGGCGGACCTCCTCGGCGAGGGTCTGGAGCTGTTCGAGCGCCAGGGTGTTGGGCATTCCCGGCCAGTGAACCGAGGCGACCAGATGGTTGACGCCGATCCGGCGGTGCAGCCGGTTCAACTGGTCGGCGACTTCCGGGGCCGAGCCCAGCAAGAATCGGTCTTCGAGCAATTCGGCGAAGCCGTGATCGAAATCGTCGCCCTCGGGCATGACCTTGTCCTGACCCCAGGCGCGGTAGGCTTTGTATTTCTCTTCGAGGTAGGGCTGGGCCAGGCGGATCGCCTCGGCGCGGGTCCGGGCGACGAACACCTCGCGGCGCATCGGCACCTCGGCCGGAAACGGCTTGCCGCACTCGTCGAGCGCGCGCCTGTACAGATCCATCTGCCGCTCGATCGTCGCCAGGGTGTTATGCGGGTTGATGTACCAGCAATCGCCGATGCGCGCCGCGCGCTTGACCGCGACATCGGCATTGGCGCCAACCCAGATCGGCGGGGTCGGTCGCTGTAGCGGCTTGACCGGGCAGGTGGCGTGGTCGAGCTCGAAATGCGAGCCCTTCATGTCGACGAATTCCTCGGTCCACAACCGACGGATCGCGATCATGCATTCCTCGAACCGCGCGCCCATGTTGCCGCGCGGCACGCCGAACGCCTTGAACTCGACATCGCGATAGCCGATCCCGGCCCCGAACACGAGCCGGCCGCCCGACAGCAGGTCGAGCGTCGCCAGCTGTTCGGCGAGATCGAGCGGCTTGTGCAAGGGCACCAGTACTAGGCCGCAGATGATTCGCAACCGGGGCGCGATCGCCGCGCAATAAGCAAGAAACGGGATCTGCTGGACCGACTGGAACGGATGCGCGCTGTAATGCGATCCCTTGACGATCCCGTCGAACCCGAGCCGGTCCGCCCGCGCCACGAGGTCGATGTCGTCGCGCAGATGGCTGACGGTGTCGCCCGCCGGATGCTGGCCGCGGACGATCAGGCTCAGCTTCATCGCATCTACCCTTCCGCCATGCCCTTGTCGGCCAGCTCACGCCGCGCCTGGTCGTTCTTGTCGAGCGCGAGGCCCATGCCGCGCAACACTTGCGGCGCCTTGGTAAATTGAATGTTGGAATATTCGATGATTTCGAGGCGGTTGCCCCAGGGATCGAGAAAGTCGAGGAATGGTCCCTCAACCATGCGGGCACCGATCGCCTTGGCGCGCTCGACCATGCTCGAGCGGTCGTCGACGACAAATCCGATATGTCGGCGCTCGACCCCCTGGGGCTTGAGGCCGGGTACCAGGGTCAGGTTGATGAATTGATCGCCCATGTCGATAAAAGCGTTGCGCTCGCCCTTGCCGCGCAGGGCGAACTCGAAGAGTTGCCCGTACCACGCGAGCGCCTCTTCGATGTCGCCGACCTCGATCGCGACATGGTTGATACCGACCAGTTTCGGCTTGCTGCCGTCGCTCATCGTGTGTCCCCTCCAGAACGAGATCGCTTCGCCGCCTCCGGGCGCCAGGAGGCTCCCCGACCGAGTCTACAGCCGCTCGTACTTGATGACGCGGCGGACTCGGCCCCATTCGCCCGGCTGCACGGCGTAGATATTGCCCTGAGAATCGCCCCAGATGCCGTGGGTCGAGCGATGGATCTCGCCTCCCCAGCGCGCCAGCCGCTCGCCATCGAGGGTCAGGATGCTGATCAGCCCGCCGTTATGCTCGGGGATGTAGACGATGTCGTCCTTGTCGACATAGAAAAACGCCGGGCCGATCAGCTCGGTCGGCCACACCTCCAGCAATTTGCCGTTCTGGTCGTAGACCTGAACCCGGTCGTTTTCGCGATCGGCCACCAGCACGCGGCCGCGGCTGTCGATCCATACGCCGTGCGGCAGGTTGAACTGCCCCGGCGCCTTGCCGGGCTCGCCCCACGAGAACATGTATTTGGCGTCGGCCGAGAACTTGTGAACGCGGGCATTGCCGTAGCCATCGGTCATGAACATCTCGCCGCTGGGCGCAGCCGCGATGTCGGTCGGCAGATTGAACGGGCCGCCCCCATGCGTAACCTTCTGCCACGAGGAAGAACTGAAATCGTCGTTGTCGACGCCGGTGTCGGAGCGCGCGCCCTGAACCCCGATCGTTCTCAGCAGCTTGCCCTCGGTGGTGAAGGTATAGAACTGCTGATGAAATTCATCGCAGATCCATACGATGTCGTGTTTATCGATACGAATCGCATGCGGCTGAAGAAACAAATCCGCGCCCCAGGACGAAACAAAATTGCCATCCTTGTCAAAGATCACCACGGGATGTTCTTTGTTTCGGCTGAAGCAAAATACCCGGTCTTGCGAATCGACGGAAACGGCGCAGGCTCTGACCTCGATATGGGCGGGCGGCTTCTGCCAGTTCTCGTGGACCTTGTAGGTGTATTTGCCACTACCGACGATCGGGTCCATCGCGTTCCCCTTTCCCATTTTATATCAGCATGCCTGGCGGCATCGGGCGCAGTATAACAGGGACGATCCCCAATCAAGCCGACAAACCCCTCATGCGGGGCATGCAAGGCGGCAAGGCCTCGCCGCGCCTTCTTGGCGTCATTCGCCCCGGGGGATTATCGTCGCGGCAACGAGGGAGATTGGCGCATGGCGACATGGACGATCACGACGGCCTGCGGCACCGGGCAGAAGGGGTTCGGCGGCGATGGCGGACCAGCGGCGGCGGCGACGCTCAACGGACCGTTCGATGTCGCGTTCGACGATGGCGGCAATTTCTATTTCTCGGACACGTCCAATAATCGCATCCGCCGGGTCGATGCGCGCAGCGGCATCGTCACCACCGTGGCCGGCAACGGCGACAAGGCGTTTTCGGGCGATCGCGGTCCGGCGACCCGGGCCGCGCTCGACGAGCCTTACGGGATCGCGCTCGACCACGCCGGCAATATCTATCTCGCCGACCGGCTCAATCGCCGGGTGCGCCGAGTCGACGCGGCGAGCGGCAACATTTCCACCGTTGCCGGCACTGGCGAGGCCGCTTATGGCGGGGACGGCGGCCCCGCCGCGCTTGCCGGATTGGCCGAACCGAACGGGCTCGCCTTCGATCCGGCGCAGACCCGGCTGTTCATCACAGATGTTGCCGATCACCGCGTCCGCGTGATCGATCTCGTCAGCGGGCGGATCGCCACCTTCGCCGGGACCGGCAAGGCCGAGCACAGCGGCGACGGCGGCCAGGCCCGCGACGCCGGGGTGTTCGGCGCCCGCGCGGTCAAGGTCGGGGCGGATGGGACGGTCTACATTCTCGAGCGCCAGGGCAGCAGCTTGCGGGCGGTCGATCCGCGTGGGGTTATCAGCACGATCGCCGGCACCACGGCGCGCGGCTATTCGGGGGATGGCGGACCGGGGCTGGCGGCGGTGTTCGACGCGCCTAAGGAAATGGCGCTCGACCCCAACGGCGACATCCTCATCGTCGACACCGAGAACCATGCGATCCGCCGCTTCGACCTCCGATCGGGGATGGTTTCGGCCCTGGCCGGCGGACGCCAGGGCGGCGGCGGCGATGATGGCCCGGCCGAGGAAGCCGGGCTCGACCGTCCGCACGGTGCCGTGGTGGGCCCGGAAGGCGGCATCTACATCGGCGACACCAACAACCACCGGATCCGAAAGATGGCCCGGGCGGGGTGAGCGGCTAGTTGGTCTTGCCGAGAAACCGGCGTAGTTCGGCGACCAGATCCTTCGGGTTGTCGCCCTGGACCGTGTGGCCGGCGCGCGGGACCGTCACGCCGCGCCCATCGGGCAGGCGCGCGACCAGGCGCTCTTTGTCGTCTTCGTGAAATACGTCGCTCTCGCCGCCGCGAACCACCAGGGTCGGACAGGTGATGCGACTCAAGCCGTCAGCGAGTTTCGCCCGCTCGGCCCGGTGCTTGTCCTGGTCGAGCACCTGGAACCGGCGCCGGTCGTATTTCCACTTCCAGCTGCCATCGGGCTCCTGGCGTAGCGCATGCATCAGGCTGCGGCGCAGGATCGCCGGATCGCGCCGCGGATTGAACTCCAGCGCCTTCTCGATGATCCCCTCGATCGTGACGGTATCCGCCACGCCGTTGACGAAATCGCGGATGCGGCTCGACCCTGGCCGCCGCATCTCGGGCCCCGCGTCGATGATGACTAAATTGTCGAGCCGCTCGGGATGGGTGATCGCAAAGGCCAGCGAGTTGATCGCGCCCAATGACATGCCGATCAGGATGAACCGGTCGAGGCCCAACTCGTCGACGAACCCCTTGGTGTCGCCGAGCTGAGCGCCCATCGAATAGTCCGCGTCTGGCGCCCAGTCACTGTCGCCGTGGCCGCGCTGGTCGAGTGCGATGCAGCGGTAGTCCTCGCGCAGGGCCAGACAGCACAGATCCCAGGTATGCGCGTTCAGCGCGCCGCCGTGGAGAAAAACGATCGGCGGCCCGTCGCCGCCCCAATCGAGGTAGTGCAGGCGCATGTTGCCGACGGTCACGTCGCCTTCGCGCGGCAGCACGACTCCGTCAAAGCTGAAGCCGGCGCGCACGGCGGTGGTTTCGAGGTGAAGGCGATACTCGTCGGCGGACAAGCTCATGGCGGGAACGGGCTCCTGTTTTCAACTGCTCCGCATCATGGCGCGCCAGGGTTGCAGGCGGGAAGTGTTTTCCGCACCTGCGAACTCCGCTAACCTTGCATGGCTTATTATCAACGAGGCCATGATGATCGAGATCAACCTGCGGCACGGCATCTTTCTCCCGCCGTTTCATCCCAACGAGGAGAACCCGACCCAGTGCCTTGACCGTGATCTCGAATTGATGGCGTGGCTCGATCGGCTGGGTTTTCATGAAGCCTGGATCGGCGAGCACCACTCGGCCGGGTTCGAGATCATCAGCTCGCCCGAGCTGTTCATCGCCTTCGCCGCCGAGCGGACCAAGAATATTCGCTTCGGCACCGGCGTCATCTCGCTGCCTTATCACCATCCGATGATGGTTGCCGACCGCATTGTCCAGCTCGACCACATGACCAAGGGGCGGGTCATGTTCGGCGCCGGCCCGGGCTTGCTGGCCTCCGACGCGATCATGATGGGGATCGACCCACTGACTCAGCGCGACCGCATGGCCGAGTCGCTCGACGTGATCCTGCGGCTGTTCCGCGGCGAGATCATTACCGAGAAGACCGAATGGTATACGATGGAGGGCTGCCGACTGCATCTGCTGCCCTACACCAAGCCCTATCCCGAGGTCGCGGTAGTCAGCGCGATCACGCCGTCGGGCGGGCGGCTCGCCGGCAAATACGATCTCGGCATGATCTGCGTCGCCGCGACCAACCCGTTCGGTTACGACGCGCTCGCCTCGAATTGGCGGATCGCCTGCGACACCGCCGGCCAGTACGGGCGGGAGATGGACGAAAACCGACTCCGCCTGGTCGGGCCGATGCATATCGCCGAAACCCGTGAAAAGGCCTATGAAAATGCCCGCTGGGGGTTCGAGCGCTATCTCGGTTATCTCAACAACAACCAGCCGCGCTTTATCGTGCCGACCGGCAAGGACCCGCTCGAATGGTTCGTCGAGAGCCGTTTCGGCGTCTGCGGCACCCCCGACGACGCGATCGCCCTGATCGAGCGCCTGCAGGAAAAGCAGGGTGAGTTCGGCGCCTTTTTGCAGCAGGCGCACAACTGGGCCGATTTCGAGGAAACCAAGCGGTCATACGAGCTTTATGCGCGCTATGTGATGCCGCATTTCAGCCGGCTGAACGCATCGCGCGCGGCTTCCTATCAATGGTGTGGCGACAATCGCACCGAGTTCAGCGCCAAGCGCAACGCCGCCGCCAAGGCGATGTTCGACAAGCACGAGGCCGAACAACGCGGCAAGCGGGAACTGACCGAGGCGACACCTTCGGCGCGACCGGCACGCGGGCGGGAGGCGTGGTAGACGCCCTCCGCTCGTCATACCGGCGAGGGCCGGTATCCACGGTGGGAGCGGGCGGGTTCCGGCTTTCGCCGGGACGACGACGAGATTAGGGGACGCGAAATCTGTCCAGGTGGGGGCCTGCCTCCGGGGCTGAGTTCTGCGCGGTGGCGGCCTTTTCCAGTACGCGCTTGATGCGCTCGGCCGGGAAATCGAGCTGGACCAGGGCGACGCCGCGGTCGAAGGCCTCGCCATAGCGGGCGATCAGGCCGTCGGCGAGGCGGAAATGGCTGATACCCTCGAACATCACTGGCTTTCCCTCGCACTCCGGCAGGCGTGAGGCATAGCTGAAGCGGAAACCGGCATAGCCCGTCGTCCCGTCGCTGATCGGGTCGAGCCATTCCCAGCGATAGTCGCGACCGGTGTCGTGGAATCGCCGCAGCATCGCGATGATCGCGGGCCGCCCGGCGTGGATGCCGAAGAAGCCGTCCTCGTAGGCGCCGTCGACGGCGAACAGATCGGCGAGCCCCGGCCCGTCATTGGCGGCGACGGCGGCGGCGAAACGGGCAAGCAAAATGGCGAAGTCGTGTCGCGCGGCGGGCATGGCCATAAGACCGCTCCCTTTGTCATCGGCGGAGGCCGTCATACTATAGCGGTGCTATCGGTCTCCGCCTTCGAGGAATTCAGACGATGAAGATCACCGCTGCGGTCGTGCCGGCGCGGTCGGCGCCGTTCGAACTGCACACGCTCGACCTCGCGCCGCCAGCCGCGGACGAGGTGTTGCTGCGGGTGGTCGTGACCGGCATGTGCCATACCGACCTCCACGCCCGCGACGGCTATTTCCCGAACCTGTCATATCCGGTCGTGTGCGGCCATGAGGGCGCCGGCATCGTCGAGGCGGTGGGCAGCGCGGTCACCGATCTCGCACCGGGGGACCATGTCGTCGTGTCGTTTCCGTGGTGCGGCGCGTGCGAGCCGTGCCGGACGGATCATCCCGCTTATTGCATCAACGGCCGGGCGCTCAAATCGAGCGGGCGGCGCGCCGACGGCTCGACCCCGATGAGCCGCGATGGAACGCCGGTCTATTCCTGCTTTTTCCAGCAATCCTCGTTCGCGACCTATTCGGTCGCGCCGGCCAAGGATGTGGTTAAATTGCGCCGCGACGCGCCGCTCGATCTGCTGGGGCCGCTCGGATGTGGTTTGCAGACCGGGGCGGGGGCGGTGCTGAACGTGATGAAGCCGGCGGCCGGGCAATCCTTTGCCGTGTTCGGTGTTGGCGGCGTCGGGCTGTCCGGGCTGATGGCGGCGAGGATCGTTGGCTGCGACCCGATCATCGCGATCGACATCCATCCGCACCGCCTCGCCTTGGCCCGCGAGCTGGGCGCCACTCATACGCTCGAAAGCAGGGGGGCCGACACGCTCGCCGAGATCCGCAGCATCACCGGCGGCGGCGCGCATTTCGCGCTGGAAACCTCGGCCCTGCCGGCGGTCTTCCGCCTCGCGGTCGATGGGTTGCGCGGCCTCGGCACCTGCGTCCTCGTCGGCAGCGCGCGGGCCGGCACGGAGGTCAGTTTCGAGATGCCGGTGTTGCAAGGCGGACGGGTCGTGCGCGGGGTCGTGCAGGGCGACAGCCGGCCGCGCGAGTTCATCCCGCGCCTCGTCGATCTGTTCATGGCGGGCGAGTTTCCACTCGACCGGCTGGTTACCCATTACCGCTTCGACGAGATCAACCAAGCCGCCGCCGACGCCGTCAGCGGCGCCACGATCAAGCCGGTGATGCGCCTACCCCAATGACGGTGAGGGTCAGTCTTTGACGTACTCCAGGCGGTAGCCGTCGCCCCAGCGTTTGATGTGGCCGACCGAGGGCGAGGGGAAGTGCATCGTGCAGCACAACGTGTTGGTGTCGCAGTAGCGCTCGAAAAAGCGGCGGCGCGTGGCGACGCCCTGATCGCGGTCGGTGTCGACCCGCATCACCAGTTCCGGATAGCGCGCCTGGAGCGGCGAGTGGATCAGATCGCCGGTGAACACCGCGGCGTCGCCGCCGCGCCCGGCGCACACCGCGAAATGGTCTGGTGTATGGCCGGGGGTTGGTGTCAGTCGGATGTGGTCGTTCAGCGCGTGGTCGCTGGTCACCAATTCAGCCCGGTTGGCCTCGATTATCGGCAAGACGCTGTCGGTGATCTGGTCGAGCGGAGTCTTTTGGTGGATCTCGCTCCAGTACGTGTATTCCTTCTTGGAAAACAGGTAACGCGCCTTCGGAAAGGTCGGGACCCAGCGGCCGTTTTCGAGCCTGGTGTTCCAGCCGACATGGTCGCCGTGCAGATGCGTGCACATGACGAAATCGATGTCGTCGACCGTGAGCCCAGCGACGTTCAGCGCCTGCATCCAATTGCCGTCGTTCTTCTTGTTCCAGGCGGGCCGCAGCGGAAAGTTCTTGTCGTTGCCGATGCAGGCATCGACCAGGATGTTGTGGTGCGGCGTCTTGACGACATAGGACTGGAAGCAGAGGACGACATTGCCGCTGGTCGCGTCGTAACCGCCCGGCGCCAGCCACGACAGGTTCTCGTCCAGCATTTCCTTGGACAACGTCGGCAGGAATTCCAGCATCGACGTGAAGCCGTGCTCCTGCTCGACGATCCGGTGAATGGTCATGTCGTTGACGGTGAAGCTCGTGCGCATCGTCGGTCCCTCGAAGGTAGTGTCCCGTTGCCACGATCGTAGCGCCCCATCCGGGCGATGACAAACGCCGCCGATGGGTTTCCGGAATGGTATCCAGCGCAGCCGCGGCCTAGACTGAACTCTCGCCGGACCACCATCGATTCCGGCGGTACGGAGGGTAGCGATGCCGCGTCCGCGGTTTCTGATCGGCTTTCTCAATCTCGGCCACGCGGTCGACCATTTGCTGATGCTGATCTTCCCGACTGTGGTGCTGGCGATGGCGCCGGCCTTCGGCTGGACCTACGACGATATGTTGAAACTGTCGCTGGGCGGGTTCATCGCGTTTGGCGCGGGATCGTTGCCGGCGGGGTGGCTTGGCGACCGCTGGAGCCGGCGCGGCATGTTGATCGTGTTTTTCGTCGGCATCGGAGCCGCCGCGATCGTCGCCGGCTGCGTGCAGTCTCCATGGCAACTCGCGGTCGCGCTGACCTTTGTCGGGGCGTTTGGGGCGATCTATCATCCGGTCGGCATCGCGATGCTGGTCAAGGACGAGGTACGGGTCGGGCGGGCGCTCGGCATCAATGGCATCTGGGGCAATCTCGGTGTCGCCTTCGCCGCGTTATGTGCCGGCGCGATGGCCGACCTGGTGGGCTGGCGGGCGGCCTTCATCTTGCCGGGGGCACTCGCGATCCTGATCGGGATAGCGTTTGCGCTCGCGGTTCCCGTCGTGCCGGTCGGCAGCGGCGGCCGGGCCCCGGCGCGGGAGATGCTAGACAATGCCATGCTCGCGCGAATTTTTATCGTGCTGCTGGTGGCGACCCTATGCGGCGGCGTGATCTTCAACGCGACGACGATCGCGATGCCGAAAGTGTTCGACGAGCGGCTGCACGCGCTGACGCAATCGACCTTTGGCATCGGCGCCCTGGTCTGCATGGTCTACACTATCGCAGCCTTCGCCCAGTACTGCGTCGGGAGGCTGATCGACAAGGTCTCGGTGCGGGCCGTGTTCGTGCCGGTGGCGTTGATGCAGGTGCCGCTGTTGTTTCTGGGGGCGACGGTGGAAAACGGCGCGATGCTGATCGTCGCTGTGGCGATGATGTTCTTCGTGTTCGGGCAGATCCCGATCAACGACGCGATGGTCGCGCGCTATACCGACGAACGCTGGCGCGCTCGGGTCTATGCCGTGCGCTACGTCGTGTCGTTCGGAGCGAGCACGCTCGCGGTGCCGCTGATCGCCCAATTGCACGGGGCTGACGGAAATTTCGCCACCGTGTTTCTGGTTCTCTCTGGCCTCGCGGCGCTGATCACCCTGGCGGCATCGTGGCTCCCGCAACGGCGGGCGAGAGCCGTGCCGGCGCCTGCGGTCGCGGCGGAGTAGGGGGCGCCTATCCCTCCTGGTCGACGCCAACGACAAGGTGGCATTCGGCGACCTCGTCGCGCGGGATGCGGAGCGTTTCGGGCGGGTTGAGCTGGCGCAGCACCAGCGCGCCCGCGTCCCAGCCGACGAATTGCTTGATCAGTACCGCCTGGCCCGTCTTGTACACGACAACGTCGCGGCCGCGGGTCGGCGGCTTGAACGGGTTGACGTGCAACAGCCAGCCCTGCTCGTAGCGCGGCTCCATGCTGTCGCCGACCATGTAGATCGCGTAGGCGCCGCGCACCCCGCCCAGATTCGCCGGGCGCGGGGTGTAGCCGATCGGGCCGTCTTCGAGAAACATCTCCTGGTCATCGCCGCCTCGCCCGGCGCTGCGGATCGGCACTTGATCGCCGCCCCGGGAGGGTGGCGGCGACGGCGTGGTCGCGGCCATGTCACGCCGCGGCCGGCCGCGGCGTAACGGCCCGGCAGGCGCGATCGCGCCACTATCTTCGCCGGCGTGACGCAAGATTTGTTCCGGTGGCACCCCGAGAAAGGCGGCGATCTGGACCGCCTCCAAAGCCTTGACCTGCCGCTCGCCCTTGAGGATGCGCGAGATCGCCGACGGCGCGAGGCCGAGATGGCGCGCCAGATCGGCCTGCGAGGCGCCGGCACGACCCAGCGCTTGTTGGAACCAGGTGGCATCCATCGTGTGATAATAAGAATTGCGATATTGACACTCAGAGCTATGATGATATATGCGCCATGCGACATTAGCAAGAGCCGAAAAGGGGGGCGTGTGGATCTCGCGATAGGAAAGCGCGGCGGCGAATTGGCCAACGGGAATGAAGAGGACGAGGGCTGTGCCTTTATTCTCGACGTCGGCAAATACGGTGCGGCCAGGGCGGCGCGATGCGGGGCGCATTGCCGTCCCGGCTCGTCGTATTGCCCCGAGCATCACGCGCTGTGCCATGTCGCTGGCGGCAGCGCCGCTGAAGCGCGTCGATTGCGCGAGAGCGAGGCTCTGGCAGACGCGGTCGGAGGGCGGCGCGGTCGATCGGCCCGGCAACCGCCCGACCGGTTCCTGCGTCGGCTGGAGCAGGTCGCGAGGGGATCGTCACGTCCAAAATGTTCATGATTTGTTTCGGAGATCAAATGATGGGAAGAACCCGACGGGAAAAGGCGACGACGAACGCCGCGGCCGCGTCGATCACTGCGGAACGCCGGCAGCATGGACTGATCGAACAATCGGATCGGTCGATCGCCGACGAAGCCGGCCGGCCATCACGACCCTACCGGGTGGTTGACACATTGGCGATCATGGAGCGGCGCGGCTCTATCACCGCTTCGATGCGGCAGGCCGGCGACGATTTTCGCACCCGGTTCGCCCGGGCCCAGCTCGATCCGATCCGGGCGCTGGATCTGTCGCGGGTGCGGCTCGGCGAGGCCTCCTCTCGGCCGGAGCACGAGGCGCCGGGTTTGCGTATCGAGGCTGCCCGTACGGCAGTGTGGCGCGCGGTTCAGGCAGTTGGCGGAATGGCCTCGCCGGCGGGCTCGTGCCTGTGGCACGTTCTCGGCTGGGAGCGCTCGCTAAAGGAATGGGCGTTAGGGCAGGGGTGGAGCGGCCGGCGAGTTAGCCAGGAGGCCGCCTCCGGGATCCTGATCGCCGCATTGGGCGTCCTCGAGACCCATTTCCGCCGCCAGTAATTGCGAATTACGCATTTTTAGATTGACAAATCAGGATCGATCGGGTACAACCTCTCCACACTGACGGAACTGGGCGAGGAATAAACGGCGGCCGCGATGCGCGGCGGACCGGTTCCTGCCAACCCCGATCGTAACCTTCCTTTATGTGGGTCGTTCTTGGCATCTCGGTCTCCGCGGCGGCCGCGTTCCCGGCCGGCATCGGTCACGCGCCGCCGCGGGCGGACCAAGCCCGAGCCGGTCGCCGATGCTGTCGTGCCGGAGGTCCCGGCCGATCTCGAAGACATCGCCGCGCGTGCCGCGCGGCTCGGAGTCACCGTCGAGCGAGTGCTCGAGGAATACGCGCGGATCGCCTTCGCCGGTCTCAGGCACTTCGTCGAATGGGGGCCGGACGGGCTGAAGGTAAAACCGGACGTGGACCTCACCGACGACGATGTCGCCGCGGTCTCGGAGATCAGCTCACCCGCTGCCGGCACCGGCGGCGTCAGGGTAAAGCTGTACGACAAGAAGGCTGCGCTCGACGCGATCGCGCGGCATCTCGGGATGTTTCCGCTCGCGCCCCGCCGACGCGAGGACGAGGCACCGCCCGATCATGCGGAGGACGCGCGTGAGGAGCTTGCACGCCGCTTGGCTCGCCTCGCTGCCGGAGGCGCTGCGAAGTGACCTGATCGGCACGCTGACCGCGACGCAGGCCAAGGCGCTGATCCATGACTGGCCTTTCTGGGCACGGAGGAGCCAACTGCCACCCAAAGGCGATTGGCGGGTCTGGCTATTGCTCGCCGGGCGCGGCTTTGGCAAGACCCGCACCGGCGCCGAGTTGGTTCGCGCCCGGGTGATGGCGCGTATCGCCCGCCGTATCGCGCTGGTGGCGCCGACCGCCGCCGACGCGCGCAACGTGATGGTCGAAGGCGAAAGCGGGCTGCTCGCGATAGCGCTGGATGGCCACCGACCACTCTACGAGCCGTCCAAGCAGCGGCTGACTTGGCCCAATGGCGCGATTGCGACAACCTACAGCGCTGACGAGCCAGAGCGGCTGCGCGGCCCACAGCACGATTTCGCCTGGTGCGACGAGCTCGCCGCGTGGCGCTATCCGGAAGCCTGGGACATGGTAAACCCCACTTTCCGGGTGCATCACGGCGTCGCGTAGTGCCTCTATAACTTATTGAGGTATTGACATAATTCCTCGATAACTCATCCTGAGCAACGCGGCGCGCCGCACCCTATCTCGCACGATTGGCGCCACTAATTTGCCACTAATGCCACTAACCGATGCCAAGATTCGCTCCCTAGCGTTCGAGGATGGGCAGCGGGATTTTCACGATGCCACCGTGCGCGGGCTCTATGTCCGTGTCGGATTGCAAACCAAGACGTTCATGCTCACCGTCCGGCGGGGAGAGCGCCGGAGCCGCATGAAGCTAGGCATGTATCCTGACCTTTCACTGGCAAAGGCGCGCGAGCTGGCCCGCGACCGGCTCGCGAAAGCGCGGCTGGTCAAGATCGAAACGCCCGTGATGCGTTTCGACGAGGCGCTTGAGATGTTCTACCGCCTCCATGTGCCCACGATGCGCCCCGGCAGCCAGGATCAATGCCGCCGCATTCTCGACACCCGATTTCGGAAGCTCGCCAGCCGCAAGCTCGACGAGCTGCGCACTCCGGAATTGGCTGGCATCATCGACCGCATCACTTTTCCGGCTGAACGCCGCAACGCCTTCGTCTGGCTTCGCACGTTTCTCAACTGGAGCTATCGGAGGGGCTATATCGACCAAAACCCGTTGTCGCGACTGCGCGGGCTCGGAGCTTCCCGCACGCGCGACCGCGTGCTCACGGACGCCGAATTGGTGGCCGTGTGGAATAATACGCCACCGACTGACTACGGCGCGCTCGTTCGTCTACTGATCCTCAGCGGACAGCGAAAAGGACAATGGCTTGCATTCGACCCGTCCTTTCTCGACGTGGAAAAGATGGTTATCACCTGGCCCGCCGGATTTATGAAAATGGGCCGGATACATGCTATCCCCTGCACCGGAACAATGAGGCAGCTCATCGGCAATCGCGCTGGTTTTGGTAAGTGGACGACCAGCTACAACAAGCGAGCACTCGACGCAGCATCGAACACATCCGGCTGGACGCTTCACGATCTTCGCCGCACCTTTGCGACCAAGCTCGCGGAGATCGGAACTCCGCCGCATGTCATCGAAAGAATCTTAGCGCATCAAAGCGGTATCGTGAGTGGAGTTGCGGCCACGTACAACCGCGCGTCATATATGCCGGAAATGAAATCGGCTTTGCTGACCTTCGAGGAATGGCTACAAGCTCTCCTATCAACAACGGGGGATAGTAGGAATGGCGCAGACCTTCCAAGACTTCATAGCGTCGGATCGTGAACGGCTCAGCAAAGAGCGCGAGGCGATCTTCACCCAGCAACACGAACTTGAAACCAAGCTGTCAGAGATTAACCGTGAATTCGCAGCCATCGAAGCGTATGAAGCGGCCAAGAGCGGCAAAGCGCCTTCGACCCGGCAGACGAGCACTCGCCGCGCCCCGCAATCTCGCAGGGGCAGCAAGCGCGATGGCATCATGGCGGTCCTCTCCGACAATCCGCACGGACTCAGCCGCGGCGAGATTCTCGAAAAGCTCGGGCTCAAGGGCAACAGGTCGGGCGAGATGTCCGTCTCGAACGCTTTGACCGCTCTCACGAAGAACAACCAGGTCGTGCGGAAGGATGGAAAATACATCGCGTCGATGGGGTGAGGCGCGGCGAGGCACCGCGGGAGTTGCCGCACAATCCCCTACTGCGTAGCATCCTGTCGCCGGCTGTCGCCGGCTCCGGAGCTGGCTCACTCATCGAGGGAGATCAGCGATGGACGGGTTCTATACGGTGAAGGAGGTTTGCCGGAAACTTCATGTCGCGCGTGAGACATTGCGCCGTTGGGAGCGCGAAGGATGGTTCCCGAGACGTGTACGCTTTTCGCGGCACACTCGGGGCCGCGTCGGGTTCGCGATGTCGCAGGTGGATGCGTGGATCGAGGCCCGGAAGGCCGAAGCAGCGTAAGACCCACCGCGCCCCCTGAAGTGGGGGAACCGAGAGAGCCGGTGTCCAACCCGGCTCTCTTTTTTTGTCCCTTGACTCTCCCTTTAAAGTTGATGGAATCGACTCGTATCTACTAAAACGAGTCCTCAGGGGGAGACACGCAATGAGGTACGTGATCGCGCTCTTTTTCCCATGGCTGACCTTTTTCACGATGGGCAAGGTCGGGCAGGGTTTCCTCTGCCTTCTGTTGCAAATGACGATCATCGGCTGGCTGCCGGCGACGATCTGGGCATTCGCGTCGGTCGGCGGCCACAACGCCGACAAGCGCAACGACCGGCTGATCAGCGCGATCGAGAGGAACAATCAGGCCCCGGTCGCCGCCGACCCGCGCCGCATCTGATCCGTGCGGGTCTCGATCCGAACGCGGCAGGAGGACGGGTTGCTGCCCTCGACGAAGCACTTCTTCGTCGATTGCACGATTCTCTTCTCCGAGAAAGAGAAGGCCATCATCCGGGCGCGCGGCCTGGGCCGGCATTATTTCGAGGTCGGCGCCGATACGCCTCCGCCGCGCACCTGGCATGAGCCGCTGTCGAGATTCCTGAAGGCCGGAGCGCCCTTGCTGTTTCTCGTCGGCTGCACCGCCGGGATCGGCATCAGCATCGCCGGCAACGGGCGCGGCGGCGACGCCCTGACCGGCTTTTCTTTCCTCGCGGCGCTCGGGATGTTCCTCGGCGGCATCGCGGTCAGTCGGCATATCGGCGTCGCCGCCCGGCCGACGCAAATCGTCACGCTCGGGCAATTGATGAGCAATCCGAGCTTTTCGGTCTATGCGATCGACAACGCATCGGCCAAGGCGGCAGATCTCGACATCCGCGCCGCGCTGGAGCGGGTCAAGAGCGGCATGCTCGCGAACGCCGAAATCGAACCGGCGGAGAGCTTCGAGCTGTGAAGGAGAATTTTCCCCGCTGGCCGACCTGGTCGTCCGATCCGATCGTCAACATCCTCGCCACCGCGATCCTCGCGATCCTCGGGCTGATGATGCTGGCGACCAGCTTTCTGCTGCTGGTGCCGATCGCTCTGGCCTTTGGGGTGATCGCTTTCCTGCGCTGGTATCACTACCGGCAACCGGCCTATGCCGATCTTACGAGGATCGCCGACGCGACCGAGCAGCGTCGCATCGCGGCGCATTTTCCCGACACCGCGACGTTCGGCGAATCCTACGCGCGGCGGCTCGTCGAGGCGTGGCAGCCCCAGCTCCCGGTTCTCCCGCTGTTCGAATGCCTCGTGGAGGTCGCGGAGCGGATCTACGAGATGGAGGGGTTCGACAACCCGATACCCTCGCTCCCCTCTTCCGACCCGATCGAGGAGGGGCGCTATCGCGATTTGATGCGCATCCATGCCGAGAAGATGGCCGACGCACCGAGGACGCTCGGCCTCTTCACCGAAGCATTGACCCAATCGCTGGCCGCCTTCCGCGATGCGCTCCCGCCGGACGCGCTGGTCGACAAGAGCGGTCTATTGGCAGACCGCGAGCCGGCCGTGACCGTGCCGGTTCTCGACCTGATCCCAGATATCGGCCAGCTCGCCTACGATGTGGCGATCAATTTCTACACGCGCGAGATCCAGGAATTACGCCTGTTCCAGGAGTTGAAGCGGCGGCTCGATAACAACGATGAGGCGGCATCCGTCAAAGCGGCTGTATATCTGCCGCCCTTCGAGCACAAGGGTTCTCCTCGCGAGATCGTCGACCTCTATCTCGGCGGCACCCCGTTGCACGATCTGTTCGACACCAACGCGCCGTTCAATCTGCCCGACGAGGCGCGCTTCGCCGGCCATTGGGTTCTGTCGCCCCCTGGCCGCGGCAAGACCACGTTGTTGCATGCGATGGTGATGCAGGACATCGGTGTACCGGGCGCATGCCTGATCTTGATGGACAGCAAGGGCGATTTGATCGAGCCGGTCCGCAATTTGAAAGAAATTCAGGACCGACTTGTCATCATCGATCCCGACCCGCGGAACCCGGTCGCGATCAATCCACTCGACATCGCCCACACCGATCTCGCGCAGAGCATCGACTTGCTCGAATACCTCTTCGCCTCATTGCTCGAATTCAAGATGACGGCGATGCAGACGACCTTGTTCCGCAGCGTGCTTCGCGCCTTGGTGACGGCGTTCCCCGAACGGACCCTGGAAACCTTCCGCGATCTCTTGACCAACGGATACGAGAAGTACCGGGACTACATCCGCAAACTGCCACCCGACCTCCAGGATTTTTTCTACAACGACTTCAACGACAGAACCTATGTCGACCGCCGGAGGGAGGTGTTGCAGCGCCTGCGTCTGTTGCTCGACAACGAGACAATGCGCGCGATGCTGCTGGCGACGACGACCCGGTTCCACATCGGCGAGGCGATGGATGCCGGCAAGATCGTCATCATCAACAACTCCAAAGCCCGGCTCGGCGATCAGGGCGCGGAGTTCTTCGGCCGCTTCTTCATCGCCCAGGTGCTCGCCGCCGCGCAGCAGCGCTCCAGCCGTACGAGTGACCAGAAACCGCCGGTGTATTTCTACATCGACGAGTGCCAGACCGTGATCGCGCGGGACGAGAAAATCCCGACCATCCTCGACGAATGCCGCAGCCAGAACATCGCATTGATCATGGCGCACCAGCGCATCAAGCAGATCGCCTCCGAGAACGTGCTCGACGCCCTGGCGAACTGCGCGATCCGTTTTGCCAACAGCGACGAGGAAGCGCGCTATCTGGCGCCGCGGCTGCGCACCTCGCCGGAGTTTCTGCAATCGCTCGGCCGCGGCCGGTTCGCCGCGTTCGTCCGGGACCGGACATCAGCGGCCGTCGCGGTCTCGGTCAATCGGGTCGACTTCGCCGAGCACCAGCGGCTGACGCCCGCCGATACCGCCGCCCTGAAGGAGCACATGCGCCAGTTCTATGGCGCACATCCAACACGGCCACCCGTAGCCGCCGAGCAGGCGGACGCGGCTCCGACCGATGCGGGACAACCGATCGCCGAAGAATCCGCCGGGATCGGTTCGCACGGCCACGCGGTCTCCGGCGTCGATCCGGCGCCCCGACAGCTCGAGCCGCGGACCACTCCCGCTCGGCGGAACCGGCCGCGGCCGGAGATGGGCACCGAGACGGAAGGCACGGGCTGGCCCTCTTAATTCTCAACTATTCGATAGTGCAACCTGCCTCACACCGACCTTGTTCGGCATGAGCCAAGACGAGCAATTGAACATCTCCCGCAGCTTGCTATCACGCAAGCATGACGACCGCCGCAGCATCGAAACGTCCCTACGCGTCACGCTGGAAGCCCAATGGCGGTATCGAGCCGCGGCTGACCGAGCGCGATATCGCGCTGTTCAAGCTCCTCACCCGCTACGTCTACCTGCCCAGCGACTACATCATCGCCCTGCTCGGGGGCGATAAGCGCGCGTGGCAGGATCGCCTCAAGCACCTCAGCGGCGGCGGCTACCTCGTCCGTCCCAAACAGCAGCGCCAGCACTCGCACGCCAACTACCGGCCGCTCGTCTACGCGCTCGCCGAGCGCGGCTTCGGCACGCTCGGCGAGCGCGGGGTCGAGTGCGAGCGGCCGCGCGCACGCGGCAACTTCCCCCACGAACTGATGACGAACGAACTGACCGCTTCGTTCGAGTTGGGCGCCCGCGAGACCGGCGCGCGGGTCGTCACCTGGGCTGAGATATCGCGAAGCCGTTCGCTCCCCGAGGCGACCCGTCGGTCGCCGAAGCCCTTCCACATACCGATCACCGTCACCATCGCCGGCCAGCGGATCGACACGCGCATCGCCGCGGACGGCGCGCCCTTCGGGATCGAACGTGTCCACAACGGCCGCCTGATCTATTTCTTCTGCCCCGGCATCGAGGCCGATTGCGGCACCGAGCCGGTCGACACGTCCGACTTCGCGCGCTCGTCGATCTACAAGAAACTCGTGCTCTACCTCGCGATCGAAGCGCAAGGCATCCATCGCGCGCATTACGGGTTCCCCAATTTCTATGTGCCGATCATCACCACGACCGAGACCCGCATGCGGTCGATGATGGAGGTGCTGAAGCGGATCACCGGCGGCACCGGCTCGAAGATCTTCCTGTTCAAGTCATTCCCGGCATTTACGTCGTTCGAGAGGCCGCGGCCGCCCTCCGGCCACATGCTGACCGAGGACTGGCAGCGGGTCGACTGCCCCCCCTTCAACTTTCTGACTTCGTGAAGTCGGACGATGGCCTTGCTCGCCTACAGGGAGGGTCTGGAGAACGACCGCGCGCAGCGCGTCGACAAGAGCTTTCATTACACATCCGCGAAGATGGCGCGCGACCTGATCGCGCTCCTACCCTTGAGCGGTGCGGTCCTGGATGCGGGCTCGGGGTTGAACAAGGTGTGGTTCAACGCGCTGAAGCAGCCCAAATACGAATGCGAGATCGATGACGGCTGCGACTTCTACGCGTGGTCGAAAAAGGTCAATTGGGTAGTCGGCAATCCCCCATATCACGAGAGCTGGAAATTCACCGAGAAGGCCATCGAGGTCGCGGATCGCGGCGTCGCTTGGCTGCTCAACAATCAGGCCCTCAACTCGCACCTGACTCCGGCGCGATTGCAGATGCTTTACGACAATGGTTGGCACTACACCAATATCCATGTCGTCGCCGATAAGCGATGGTTCGGTCGGTATTATTTTCTCGTATTGCAACGGACGGAGATGCGCTTCTTTTCCTGGACGCGAAGCAGTTATTAGATGACCGACAAGTCGCCAGGGGTGGATGTCGTCGCGGCAAGGGAGCATTCGATCGCCTCCCGCCGCACCCGCGTCCACGTCATCGTTTGCCACGACCTCGACGCACGGGCGCACTCGCTCTACGAGATGTTCCGCTTCGCCGACAGAGTCTCGCCCGAGGTCCTCGAAGCACTCACGCGCGAGCTGGCCGGCGATATCGTTCGAGATGCCGACGTGTTGATCGGCGAGCTGCGGCGGATCAAAGCGTTCGCAGAGCGCCAAGTGGCGAAATTGCCGGCGCGGCTGCGGGGGTAGCGCTCCCCCGCCGTTGGGGATAACGGCGAGAGGTGCGACCAGCCGGTGATACTCTACGACCATGGACGAACAGCCGCGGCCGGCCGCGACCGCCGACGAACGGGAATACACGCTCACCGTCGAGGAAGCGGCGGCTCGCTACGAAGCCGCCGGGCATGCGCGAACCATGCGCGCCATCCAAAAATACTGCGCGCGCGGCGATCTCGACTGCATCAAGGAAGAAACCGAGTACGGCCAGCGCTACCGCATTACGCCGATGTCGGTCGCGCGGCACATCGAGCAGATCGAGCAAGTGAGCCAAACGCCCGGACGCGACCAGCCGCGATCGGACGCGAACGTTCGCGCGCTGGAAACCGAGATCGTCACCGAGCAGAACGACGACCCGCCCGTTCGCGAACAGCCGCGGCCGGCCGCGCCCGACGATCGCTATGTCGGCCTGCTCGAAAGCGAGAACGTCTTTCTGCGGGATCAGATCGATCGCAAAGACCACCAGATCGAGCAGCGCGACACGCAGATCGAAGCGATGATCGAGCGCGACCGCGAGACCAACATCCTGATCGAACAATTGCAGCGGCGCATCCCGATGCTCGCGCAGGCCGAGCGGCGAGACGACCCCACACCAACGCAGCACACCGACATCGAGAACGGGGGATAACGCCGGCGCAGCTTCGGCCGCCCGCGCGCATCAACAGTTTCTCCCCACCGGCCGCCCTTTATGCGGACGAGCGCCGCGTATAATGACGCGATGTCTGAAGCGACAATCGCCCGGCGACGACCGGCGCAGGAGACCAGGCGTCCCGACAAGCTTTACATCGAGAACAACCTGCTCCGCATCGCCGGCGCGCTGTTCTGCCACGACCAGAAACGCGCCGCGACACGCACCGGGGAGATCCACCTCAATCCCGGCCTCCCCGAAAAGCGGATCACGGTGCGGCCCGACCCGAAGCTCGGCCAACCCGGTCCGCTCGCTCACAAAGTTTTCGTCGCGCTGATCAAGAAGCATTCCGATTACGGCCGCCCGGTATTGAGCGAGATCTCGTTCACCCGCCGGGAGATCGGCCGGCTGATCGGCCGCAAGGATTGGGGCGGCACCGACAGCGCCCAGCTCTCCCGCGCCCTGCACGAGATCCACTACACGTTCGTCACGACGCATTTCAAAAAAGGGACCGGCCGCTTCGTCGAACACTCGTTCAACATCTTCCCGCAGATCTGGATCGAGCGCCGCGAGTTCGAGAGCGACCCGGTCGAAGCCTGCACCGTCATGCTCGCCGAACCGATCGTCCGCTCGTTGCAGGACGAGCATTTCGTCTGTCTCAATCACAGCCTGATGCAGAAGCTCGGCACGATCGGGCAGGCGCTCTACATGCGTCTGTTCTTCCACTTCGCCAACCTCTACGTCCGTCCCGCGCAGCACCTCGCGTTCCAAAAGCGCTACCAGGACATCTGCGGCGAATGGCTCGGCGGGCTGACGATCCATGCCCACCGCTCGATCGTCGAGCACAACCAGCTCGGGCCGCATCTGCGCCAGCTCGTCGCCACCAATTTTCTGTCGTCCTACGCGATCACGAAATCCAAGAGCGACACCGGGCTCGTCGTCAGCTTCGAACCGGGACCGACATTCTACGAGGACTACGAGCGCTTCTATCGCCGCCGCACCCGCGGCGAGACCCAGGCTGAGTCCCAGCCGGATCAGCGCGCGATCGGCGAACCGCTGAAGCTCGCCTACCTGTTTGCCGAGAAGCGCACCGGCCACCCGGTCGCCTCGATTGCCTACGTCAACTCGAAGGAGGTCACCACCGCCAAGCAGATCCTCGCCGAAATCCCGTTCGACGAGGCGCCGGCCTTTCTCGACTTCGCGCTGGCGGCGGCGCGCGAGACCAAGTTCGACGTGCAGACCCTCGGCGGTCTGCGCCAATACCTTGCTCGATATAAAGCCGGGCAGACGGCGCGGGCCACTGCCAAGAGCGAGAAGGTGGTCAGGGACAGGAGGGAAGCCGAGCGGCTGGCGTATGACCACTACCGCCGCCAGGAAGCCATCAGCCTGTTCCGCTCCCTCCCAGCCAGGGAGCGGCAGGTGATCGAGCAGTTGGTCGAACGATCGGCTGCCCGGTTCGAGGGATCATTGCGCGCCTCGATGCGCGACGTGTACCGCGCCCAGTTCACCGCAAAGCGGCACCCCGAGGACATCAAGAGCTTCGAGCAATGGAAAGCCGCGGCATGAGGCGGCGCCGAGGGGTGTGGGTTCTGACTAAAATGCCCGTGGGTTCTGAGAAAAATAACTGTGGGTTCTGACTAAGGAAACGCCGAACAATGCCGGCGTAGCTGACGGTGTGGTGACCGCGGCATGATTTGTGCCCGCGGCGCGGCTGATTAACGGTCTGTGCCGGTAGAAAACCGGTTTGTTCTGGGGCGTTCCT
>Ga0080064_1000999_pt1 | contig 64333 bp, 65 predicted proteins | sample Subgrocontami54m_FD_69260 | JGI IMG/M metagenome (GOLD analysis project Ga0080064, IMG submission 69260) | Subsurface groundwater microbial communities from S. Glens Falls, New York, USA - GMW46 contaminated, 5.4 m (SPADES assembly) (version 2) ... | reverse complement strand
ATGGCAGCTTCCCCGGAGTAGCCGCTTGCGGGCGGTCAAAGGGGAATCCGTGGTAAGCAGGAGCGTCGCGACGAAACCATGAGGGCAGTTAGCACGCACTCCCAGGGCCGACTGACGGCCTCTCCGAGCCTCTCGGGCAAGGGGCGTTGCTAAGAACATCCTCCACGGCCTCGTCGTGCCGAGCCTGCCGTCTGTCGTCTCATGGGGTTTCAGCAGGAAAGGACCTGCTTTGGTTCCCCCTGCGGTGGAGCCGACGTGACGCCTCGCACGAGGCCCTGACCACGGCGTCGCCCGGTGCCCGAAAAGGGCACGCCGGTAAATAGGGGGAAGCAACCCCCTGGCGACAACGGGGAGGGAGAGGAATGACTCCTCTCCCTTACCCACTTGGAGTTTCATGCATTGTGGCCTAGTGCTGTGTCAAACCTAAAACTTCGGGTTGAAGGCTGCGAAATCCCAGCAAAACACCACGGTTTGCTGACGGGGTCGACCCGAAGATTAAGCTGTGACAAAGCACTAGTCGCCCATTTTTGGTGTCGCAAAGGCTTATGAATCTGATGGTTACGGAAAAGCGCCACGACTGGACCGACTAGGCCAAGTGGCCCAGTCGATTGCACTGTCGCTTGGCGCCCGTAACCGCGCGTTTTTGAACCATGCCCAAATCCGAGCCATAACCCGTGGCGAGTTGGCAAACTGGCGAACTCGCAGGTAGTGGTGCAGTTTGACGAAAAGAAACCCGGTTTCTCCGAAGAAACCGGGTTTCCGGGGCCAAACTGAACCACTACCAACTCGCTGCGGAGCTTGACAACACGCATTTCCCGGCTGAGCCCAAATTGAGACACAATTGACACAAGCGCACGAAGATGACAACCCCGACAGAACCAAGGATTTGGCGAGTTTTCCAGGGGAAAATGAAGAGAGGCCCCTCCCGGATTCGAACCGGGGCTGGCGGATTTGCAATCCGCTGCCTGATTGCCGTAAGGGCAAAGCCGGCAAGCAAGTTACGGAAACCGCCCCGGATACCTTGTCCCTTTCCTTGTCCCGTGAAATCGAAAATGACCCTTGCTTGGCCCGTGTTGTGGCCGCTTGGCCCGACCTGCCCGACCCCATCCGCGCCGGCATCCTGGCGATGATCGAAGCCGCACGGCCCACCCCGCAATCGGCCCTGGCGACACCTACCGCCGCCGCGGGCAAGCGCCGGGGATGATCCTCGACTACGTGACCCCTGGACGTTTGGGGGATAGAAAAGCGGCCACTGATAGGGGGTTATCAGTGACACGTGACCCCTGGACGTTTGGGGGATAGGGGGCCAAAAATGTGGCAGCCGGCCGCGGTAGTCCGTCGCGTCAAGGTCCCGGTTTTTTTCACAGGAAATCAACATGCCAGGCAGACCAGGTAGCGGTGGGCATCCGACCCCGACAGCGATTCTGGAAGCTCGCGGCTCATGGCGTGCTAAAGTTCGCCGCGATCCGTGCAGAGTTTCTTATCCTCGACGCGCACGTTCACGCCAACCTCGACAAGCTGCGCGATTCGCCAGGCTTCCCGATTGCCGTTGCCATGCGGAATCAGGCGCGCGCGGCGATGAACAAACTGGCGGAGCAATTCGGGTTGACGCCGGCATCGCGCACGCGGTTGCGCGTGGAACCGTCGGCCGTGATTGATGATCCCTTGGAAGAGCTGTTCTCCCATCGGGGATGAACGTGGTAGAATTGCAGCATCGGGACGGCCGGAGTAGCTACCGGCCGGCTTGCCCGGCGACCGCGGTTCGCAGAATCCCCGCGGCACCGGGCAGGCGATGCCCGCCAGGGATTCTGCATCATGTCTAATCAGACCCACAAATCACAAGCGAAAAATATCGACGATGACGCCCGCCTTGCAACCCTGCGCCGGCATCTTGACCGCGATTGCGTCGGCCGCGTCTTCTTCCACGAAGCGGATGAAACCGAACCAATATGGGCACGCCCTTCCGTGGGCTTGGTGGGCTGCGACGCCAACGAGATGGCCGACCTGGAACGAGTTTGTCTCACTCTGGAACCATTGCTGCGAAAATGCGGCGCGGAAATCCCAAACGACGGATCGACGGCTGACGGGCGCGTTTTGGCCTGGGCTTTCACGATATTGCCAACTGCGGACGGAGTGAATTTCCGCAAGATGGCGAACCCGTTCAAGAGTATCGGGCTGGCCCTCGACTTATTCCTTGCCGGCGCGGTTGCGATCGGCGATCCGCCAACGGTGGACGATGACGACGTAAGGATATTGCGAGCGCTTGCCAAACATTTTCCCCATCGACGAAGCGGAGAGCAAATCGAAAAGGATAGTGGCGTCTCCCGCAAGACCATCGGCAAGCGCCTTCCCGATCTTTGCAACGGCGGTTGGGTCATTCAACCGAAGGGACCGCGAAAGGGAACGGCGATCACAGACACCGGCAAGTCACTTCTCAAGTTGATGGACGCGCAGACTACGCGCTAATGACGCGCTGATTACCCATTGCGCCACGGCCGCGCGCGTCTAATCTGGCATGGACGCGACGATCACACTCCCGCCGCCTGATACCATCATCCGCCGCATTGATGACTGTGAGGCCGAACTGCGCAGTCTCCGCCGGCTGCTGCGCCTGTCCCGCGCCGCCCACGACGCGGACGATGCGCGCCGTCGCCGCCAGGATTCACCTATCGCCGAGGGGGTGCGTCATGCCCGCTAATACCGCCGCCCCCGAACCGCTGTTGATCCCCGCCCCCGCGGTCGCGGCATTGCTGGGCATTTCCCGCGCCCACATTCACCGCCTGCGCGCCGCCGGCAAATTCCCGGACGCCATCCGCCTGGGGCGCGCCCTGCGATTCGACCGTGCCGAGCTAACGGCATGGGCCGCTGCGAAATGTCCCGACCTGCAAACCTGGCGAGCGATGCAAGCCGCCGGCCGGCGCTGGCCGCGGGCTGTGAGTTGACAGCGCAACGAAAAAGCCGGCGCGTCAACGCCGGCCTGACTGGCACCCTTACGTCACACGGGCATGATCGCATACAGAGGCAAAGGAAATGGCAACCAAACCGGTTTATGGTCCTAGGTCAATAAAGCCACGGCCGCGGCGATCCAAGGCAGAAATCCAACGCATGCGCGACGCCATCTATGAAACGTTGCGAATCGACAATCCTCAGACTATCCGCGGCTGTTTTTACCAGCTCACAGTCAATGGCGCGATTGAGAAAACAGAACGCGAGTACAAGGGCACGGTGATTCGCCTACTTGTCGAAATGCGTGTCGATGGGACCGTCCCATTCGACTGGATTTCAGACAACACACGCTGGCAACGTAAGCCGCGTACCTGGTCGAACATGCAACAGGCGCTGAACAACACGGCGCGGACCTATCGGCGTGCGCTTTGGGATGACCAGGAAGCCTACGTGGAAATCTGGTGCGAGAAAGACGCCTTGGCCGGCGTGCTGCTTGAGGAAACGGCCAAGTGGGACGTGCCGCTAATGGTGTCGCGAGGATTCGCCAGTATCACCTACTTGCACGAATGCGCCCAAGCCATCGCAGCGCAAGGCAAGCCCGCGCACATCTACTATTTCGGCGACCACGATCCGAGCGGCGTTGCCATCGACAGGGCAATTGAGCGACGCCTACGCCAATTCGCGCCCGATGCCGAGATTCATTTCGATCGCGTTGCCGTGACGCCGGAGCAAATCAGAACGTGGAATCTGCCCACGCGCCCAACGAAGAAAACCGGCACCCATCACAAGGGCTTCAAAGGCCGTAGCGTGGAGGTCGATTCAATACCCGCGGCCAAGCTGCGCGAGCTAGTCCGCGGCTGCATAGAGCGGCACGTCGATCAACGCCAATTGGAAATCACTCGCGTTGCCGAGCGATCCGAAAAGGAACTGCTGATCGACTTCGCAGCGAAGATCCAAAAGAAGGGCGCATGAAAAACGCCGGCGCTTGCGACGCCGGCGAAAACGAAACACACAGACTCCATGAATTCTACCGCACAGACTGGCATCGTCCACCTGCACGCCGCTGCCTTGGAATACCTGAGACACGGCATGTCGGTTATCCCTGTTGCCGGCAAGCGGGCGACGTGTCCCTGGAAACAGTTTCAACAGCGCCGGCCGACGGCGGGAGAGTTGGAATCCATGATCGGGAGTAAGGCAACGGGCATCGCCGTGATTTTCGGAGCGGTCAGCGGATGGTTGGCGGCCGCCGATTTCGACCGCATGGACACCTACAACGATTGGCAACATCGTCAACCGGAACTTGCGAAAGCGCTGCCCACGGTGGAAACGGCACGCGGCCGGCATTGCTACTTTCGCGGGGAAGGCCGCACAACGAAGTTCAACGGCGGAGACTTGAAGTACAGCGGGTATTGCGTTGTCCCGCCGTCCGTGCATCCATCCGGGAGCGTCTACCGCTGGCTGATTCCATTCGACGGCAACGTGCCGACGATCCTCGAGCCGGAAGCTGCCGGATTCCGGCTGGTACACCCATGCAATGATACTCATGGGTGTACCAACTTCCCTACTCATGGGTGTACCAGTCCGCCCGACAAGGGAGCATTCGTCAGCGCAACGATTGCCAAGACACTGCCGAGCGGACCGGGCAACCGGCACCGTAGGATATTCGACCTGGCACGGCGCTTGAAGTTCAGCGGGTTCGATTTCTCAGAGCGGGAGCAACGCGAGATCGTCGGCGCCTGGCTCGAAGGGGCAATTCTTGCCGGCACGAAGGATCGCGACTTTGCGCAGACGTGGAATGAGTTCATTTACGCATGGGAGAACGCCAAGGAACCAATCACCGGGGGCGGGACGCTGGCCAAGGCCAAGGCGACGGCACAACAGACGCCCGGCGCGTTGCAAGACCGCCTCTTGGCGCTATGCCGATTCTTGGCCGGCACCGATGGCGCATTCTTTCTCAGTTACGGCAATGCGGCGGACGCCACGGGCTGCACAAAGCGGGGCGCGTACAAAGCAATGATGGAGCTGCGCGATTCGGGCCGGCTTGTGCTGGTGAAACGCGGCGAACCCAAATTGGGGGGACTGGCGACGGAATGGCGTCTGCCCGATTGACGCGCCGCTTTGTCGGCATCACGGGTGAATTCCACGCCCGGCGAAACGGCAAACCGGGCGCGCCCGAAAACCCGCCCACGCCCCAAGCAACGCCGCGCAGCTGAGTTGCGGCCCAATCCGCGCCGGCCGATTGACTTCGCCGGCGACGCGGCAATAATTCCCCCGTGTTCTTTGGCCGTGCGCCGTGGTTTCGTCCTGAGAAGCGAAACGACGGCGCCGGCCCTTCTCAGAAAGGACCGCCGATCATGGCAACCATTTTCCGCCCGCCCTACACCGAAACCGATCCGAAGACCGGCAAAAGAATTCGCAAGCGGTCCCGCCGCTGGTGGATTCGCTATTACACGCCGAACGGCACTCGGCATCGCGTCAAAGGGTATCGGGACAAGAAAGCAACCGAAACCCTGGCCGCCCAATTGGAGCGCCGCGGCATTCGCATTGACGCCGGCCTTGTGGACATTGCGGACGTTCACGCCAAGCGGCCGCTGGCGGAACACCTGGCCGATTACGTTCGCTACTTGACCGCCAAGGGGAACACGGGCAAGCATGTTGCCATGACGCATACCCGCGCGCAAGCCTGTTTGGACGGTTGCCAATTCGTCCGCGTTGCCGACGTGCAACCATCGGCCGTTCTTTCGTTCCTGGAAGACTTGCGCCGGCCCGCCGTTGCCGAAGGGCAAGACGACAGCGCGAAGGGCAAGAGCATCGCGACGGCGAATTACTACCTGACCGCGCTGAAGGGCTTCACCCGTTGGTTGTGGAAAGATCGGCGCATCGGAGCGGACCCGCTGGCCGGCATGTCGAAACTGGCGAACGGGCAAGCGGACATTCGGCACGCGCGGCGGGAACTGGCCCCGGATGAATTCGCCTTCCTACTCGACACCACGGGCAAGAGCAAGCGCCCGTTCCGCTACCTGACCGGGACGGATCGGCACGCGCTCTACATGGCCGCCGCGGGGACGGGCTTGCGGGCTTCCGAGTTGGCATCGTTGACGCCGGCGAGTTTCGATCTTGTCGCCAAGCCGCCGGTTGTCCGCGTGCAAGCCGCCGACACCAAGAACCGCAAGGAAGCCGAGTTGCCGCTGACGGCCGAAGTTGCCGCCGTTCTCCGCCGCTACATCGCGGGCAAGCCGGCGGATGCCCCGGTTTGGCCCGGCACCTGGAGCAATGAGGCATCGGCCAAGATGATCCGCCTGGACTTGCTGGATGCCCGCAGGAAATGGGTTGCCGCCGTCCAGGATGCCCGCCTACGCGAAGAAAGGGAGCAAGGCGACTTCCTGACCTATCGGGACGCCGCGGGGTTTGTGGCGGACTTCCATTCGTTGCGGCATCTTTACATTTCGCGCGTTGTCCGATCCGGCGCATCGCCGAAGGTTGCCCAAGAGTTGGCCCGGCATTGCGACGTGCGTTTGACCCTTGGCCGGTATGCCCACGTTGCCTTGCACGATTTGAGCGCCGCCATGGATGCCCTGCCCGATATGCTGCCCGCCGGCCCGCAAGCCGAGCGTGCGGCGCTGCCGGCGACGGGAACGGACGGCAAGGCCGTGGAAACGGGACAAAAAAACCTTGTCCCTTTCCTTGTCCCGCAAACGGCTATTTCGGGCGATTCTGAGAGACAAACTGAGACGGAAGCGACGCAATCGGCCGATAACGAAAACCGCAAGAAATCCAAGGAATCCGCGAGTTTTCCAGGGGAAAATGAAGAGAGGCCCCTCCCGGATTCGAACCGGGGCTGGCGGATTTGCAATCCGCTGCCTTACCGCTTGGCTAAGGGGCCGGGCAACATGGAGAAGACGACCAAACTTGGCGCTCAGGCCGCACCTTACGCACCCTCGTCAGCTTTTCGCTAACGCGGATTATCGGCACCCTCATCCTAGCAAGTTCACTTCTTTTCGAACAGCGCTTGGCGCGCACGAATGGAGTTCTGCATGGCCCGGCTTGAGGGCTACAGAAAAAGATATTCGTACGCTAGCAGCAGCGCCAGGCCCGCCAACGACATGGAAATTCGGCAGGCGTTGAACTTCAGCATCACGTCGCGAACGCTGACGTTGCCGTACTCTTTGATCATCCAGAAGCCGCTGTCGGCGGGCTGGGTCATGAAGGTGACGCCGTTGGCGACGGCGAGCACGAGCAGCGTTTCCTGGCCGGGCATCGACTGGGCCACGCTGACCAGCAGCGACGAGGCGGTGAGGATGGCGGCGGTGGCGGAGCCGAGAGCGGCGCGGACCATGGCGGCGACGAGATAGGCGATGGCGACGCGCGAGATCGGCAGCCGGGCGACTTCCTGGGCGATGTAGTCGCCGGCGCCCGATTGGACGATGATCTCCTTGAACCCGCCGGCGGCGCCGAAAAGAAACAGGATGCTGCCCACGTCTTGCAGCGCCTTGTCGGCGATCTTCGCCATCTGCTGGCGATTCATGCCGGCGCCGAGAAGCCAGAACGTCAACCCCGTCGGCAGCAACAGCGCCATCGTCGGCGTGCCGAGGAATTCGAGCCAGGCCAGCGGCGTATGCGTCACGAACGACAGCGGCGCCGCAACCGCGGCGGGGTCAACCAATGGCTGGGACATGAATGCGGGAAGATAGCCGAGCTTGTCCAGCAGCTTGGCGCCGAAGCCGATCAAGCTCAAGAGCAGCGGCAGCGTGACGACGGCCAGCGCAGCGAGGAAGGATGCCGGCGCCGTCGTCGTTCGCGCCGTCATGGTTCCCGCCAGTTGCGGTGGGCATTCGACATGTTGCCGGCGCGCCCACCAGCGCCCCGGCCCGAGCCAACCGAGCAGCGTGATCGGCATGGCCATGAGTGCGCCGAAGAGAATCGTCTGCACCATGACCTGGTTCGGCGGCGTTCGTTGCACCTCGGCCCCGGGCACTGCGACGGGAAGAGCGTCGGCTCCCTTTGGTGCGACCTGGGCCTTGCCTTTCGAACTTGGACTGGTGGCCGACTTTTCGCCGCTCAGGATTTGCACAGCGCCGACAATCCCAGGATGCGGCGGCACCAGCGAGTGCGTGATGCCCAAACTGAATGACACCGGCAACAGGAAGTAAAGCAGCGATTGACCTGTCTGTTTCTGAAGGCGATATACAATCGGCACAAGCACGAGGAAGCCAACGTTGAACAGGATCGGCAGCCCAATCAGGTACGCGGCAACCAACAGCGCCAGCGACGCCCGTTTCTGGCCGAACAGGTCGATCAGTTTCTGAGCGATGATTTCGGCGCCGCCGGAGGCTTCGAGGATACGGCCCAGCATCGCGCCCAAGGCGAGGATGACGGTCACTTCCTTCATGATGCTGGCGATGCCGACGCTGACCGTTTCGACCACCGCGACCGGCGCCATGCCCGCGGCTAGGCCGATGCCGATGCTGACAACGATGAGCGCGACGAAGGCGGAGAGCTGCCAGCGGATGATGAGGACGAGCAAGAGGAGCAAGCCGACCACCGAACACAGCGCGGGCCAGGCTTCCGCAAGGCTGAAATGGGCCCACCAATCTCCGAACCATTCAGCCATGGAGTCGCTCGCGAAGAGTCGGGCGGCGGCGTTAGCGGCCATCTTATGGAAACGGCGCCGCCTGCCGATGAACCCGCTGGCCGTGTTCGGCGCGCATGCGATATTCCGACGCGTTCATCGGCTGCCACGCCTTGAGGATGCGCAAGTCTTCGTCCAACTCCGCACGCGTCTGCGGCGCCATGAGCGCAACGGCCACCGACGGATGCTGCAAAACAAACCGGTACCACTCCGGTGCGCGCGGCACGACAAAACCCAGCGGATCATCCGGCGTCGGTTCCATGAGCGCGCCCCAACGAAGGCTGGTGTAGGTCGCAACCGGCATGCGTAATGCATCCGTGATCGGAAACACATCGGTCTCGGTGCCGCGATGGGCTGCGTTGTAGCGGATCATCAGCATGTCGATCAAACCGCTCTGGGCGATGCGGGCGGCCAGCGGTCGCTGATGGCTCGTCAGGCCTAGCATGCGCACCTTGCCCTGCTGCTGTGCGCGCCGGCAATACGCCAGCGCACCCGACGGGCCGGTGATTTGTTCCCACTCCGATGCCTCTTCGACATAGTAGAACGTGAGCACATCGACATGATCGGTGTGCAATTCGCGCAGGATCGAAGTCAGTTCGCGTTCCGCTTCGGCCGCCGTGCGCGCTTCGAATTGGACGCAGACGAAAACATCCGAGCGGCGCGGCCCAAGCTCAGCGATCGCTCGACTCAGGCCATCCGCGCCGCCGTGCCAGTTGAGGAAGTTGATGCCGTGGTCGATGGCGTGCAAGACGTCGGCCGGTTCGAGCCGGCCGGTGCCGCGCGTGGCGAGGCCGAGGCGGCAGACTGGACCGAGGGGGCCGAAGGATGCGATCGGCTGCACGGGAGGCATGGGGATATTGTAGACCGCATATTCCGGATTCGGAGTGTGCGATTTACACTCGCTCCGCCCAGCCCAGCCACGCAGCCGCTTGGGCGTCGCTCGGCATCCGCCAATCGCCGCGCGGCGACAGAGCAATGGTGCCCACCTTCGGACCGTCGGGCAGACAGGAGCGTTTGAACTGGTTCGCAAAAAAGCGCTGCACGAAAATCCTCAGCCATTGCCGCAGCTCGGTCGCGGCGTACTTGCGATCGAAGGCGGCGTGCTCGGCCAGGAACAGGATCTTCTCCGGCGGAGCGCCATAGCGCAAAAAATGGAACAGGAAGAAATCGTGCAGCTCGTAGGGGCCGACGACGCTTTCGGTCTCTTGCACGATCTCGCCGTTCGCGCCTGTCGGCAGCAACTCCGGCGAAATGAGCGTGGCGACGATGTCGTGCAATGTTTGCTGAGCGGGGCCGGTGAATTCGTTGTCGGCGGCCCAGCGGACCAGAAACTTCACGAGCGTCTTGGGAATGCTGACGTTCGGATTGTACATGCTCATGTGGTCGGCGTTGTAGGTACACCAACCAAGGGCCAGCTCGGAAAGATCCCCGGTGCCGATGACGAAACCGCGGTTCATGAGCAAACTGGTCCGCATGCGTGCCTGAATGTTCTCGAAAATCAGGTCGTGGCGCTCTTCGGCCGGCACTTGCTGGAGCTTCTGCGCAACCTCTGCCACCGTCAGACCATCCAGCGCGATGCCGAAGGGGCGATGACCGAGCGCGCGCATTTCGTCCAGGCACAGGGCGCGAATGTCGATTTCTTGCGAGGTGACGCCGAGATGGCGCATCAGGTCGAGGGCGTTTTGCTTGGTGCGCGCCGTGGTGCCAAAACCCGGCATCGTCAGTGCGTGGATGCCGGCGCGCGCAGCGGTCAGCAAATCGAACGTCTTGCACACGACCAAGAGGGCGAGCGTCGAATCGAGCCCGCCGGAAATGCCAATCGCCACATGGGGCTTGTTGATGTGCTCCAGCCGCTTCGCCAGCCCGGCGACCTGCGTGTGGAAAATCTCCTGACAGCGCTCGGCGAGTTTGTCCTGCCCGCGCGGCACGAACGGATGGGCATCGACCGTGCGCATCAGGCGTTGCGGTCCTTCCTCCAGCGCCGGCTTGAACAGGATCCGTTTCCAGTCGCGCGCATGCGCCAGCGGCTGCTGTTCGCCGAAGCTGTTGGTCTTCTGGCGCTCGTTTTGCAGCCGCTGCAAGTCCAAATCTTGTACGATCAGCGCGGCGTCGCGCTGGAAACGCGCCGTCTCCGCGAGCAGCACGCCGTTTTCCGCGATCATGGCGTGACCGCCGAAAACGACGTCGGTGGTCGATTCATGAACGCCGCACGAGGTGTAAACGTAACCCGCGAGACAACGACCGGACTGATTGATCGCCAGTTGACGCCGATAGCCGGCTTTGCCGATGACCTCGTTGCTGGCCGAAAGATTCAGCAGCACGGAAGCGCCGGCGAGCGCCTGATAAGAGCTGGGCGGCAACGGCGTCCACAAATCCTCGCAGATCTCCACGCCGACGATCAAACCGGGAACCCACTGGCTGGCATCGAAGAGCAGGTTGGTCCCAAACGGCACATCCTGTCCCAAAAGGTGCATCGTTTGATTGCGTAGCCGGACGCCCGGGGCGAACCAGCGTGTTTCGTAGAACTCTTTGTACGTCGGCAGGTGCGACTTCGGAATCAGGCCCAGCAGTCGCCCACGCTGCACGACCGCCGCAACGTTGGCGAGCTGATCGTCGACGATCAGTGGCAGACCGACGGCGGACAGGCACGCGTGACTGGAGCTATGATCCACAATCTTGGCAAGCCCGTCCAAGGCGGCTTTTTGCAGGCTCGGCTGATGAAACAGATCGCCGCACGTGTAGCCGGTAAGGCACAACTCCGGGAAGACGAGCACCGCCACACCGTCCTGCTCGGCCCGCGCCGTCAGGCCGAGGACCTGCTCGGCGTTGTAAGCGCAATCGGCCACGCGCAGCTTCGGCACGGCGGCGGCGACACGGATGAAGCCATGCTGGATCATGAATTAAGCCAATCAACGTTCGTAACGCACCTCGCCGCCGACGATCACCGCGTGCGCCCGGCCACGCACCTTCAGGCCGGCGAACGGCGAATTGCGGCTTTTCGAGCGGAACTGGGTCACGTCGATGGTCCACTCCGCTTGAGGATCAATGATCGTCACGTCGGCCAGGGCGCCCGGCTTGAGCGTTCCTTGCTCCATGCCCAGGATGCGCGCCGGCTGCAACGTCAACTTCTCGATCAATTGCGGCCACGTCAAATGGCCCGGTTCGATGAGCGCCGTGATGCACACCGGCAGCAGCGTTTCCAGACCGGCGACACCGAACGGCGCCTGGTCGAGCTCGCGCATCTTCTTCTCGACCGCGAGAGGCGAATGGTCGCTCGCAATCACATCGAGCGTGCCGTCCTTCAAAGCTTCGATGAGCGCGCGGACATCGAACTCGGTCCGCAGCGGCGGGTTCATCTTGTAGTTGCTGTCGAAATCGCACAGCTTGCGGTCGGTGAGCAGGAAGTGGTGCGGGTTCACCTCGCCGGTGACGCGCACCCCGCGCTCCTTGGCCCGACGAATCAGCTCGACGCCGCCGGCCGTGGATACGTGCAGAATGTGCAGCCGTCCGCCGGTGAGCCGGGCCAGCTCGATGTCACGGTGGATCATCACTTCTTCGGCGGCCGCCGGCATGCCGCCCAACCCCAGCCGCATGCTTTCCACTCCCTCGTGCATGATGCCGCCCTTGGTCAGCTCCAGATCCTCGGCGTGGCTCAGCACGGGCTTGTCGAACATCCGGCAATATTCGAGAGCACGGCGCATGATCTCAGCACTGACCACGGGACTGTCGTCGTCGGTGAACGCGACCGCGCCGCCATCGACCAGGCCGCCGATCTCCGCCAGCTCGGCGCCTTTGCGGCCCTTGGTGATGCAGCCGATGGGATAGACGTTCGTGTTGCCGGCACGTTCAGCCTGGAGAAAGACGAATTCCGCCGCCGCCTGATGATCGATGGCCGGCTCGGTATTGGGCATGCACGCGACCGTCGTGATGCCGCTTTCCAGCGCCGCCAAGGTTCCGGTGGCGATCGTCTCATCTTCTTCACGTCCGGGCTCGCGCAGATGGACGTGCATGTCGATCAGGCCGGGGCAGACGATCTTGCCCGCCGCGTCGAGCACTTGATTGGGAATCAAGTCCGGCCGCGGGCCGATCGCCAGGACCTTGTCGTCCTGAATCCAAAGATCGGCGCTGCGATCCAGGTTTTGCGCCGGATCGATGACGCGGCCATTAGTGATGCGAAGGAGGTTCATGTTCTCACTTGCTGGCGAGAAATGCGTTTAAATCATCCAGAATCTCTTCGAGGCCGGTAGTTTTTTTGCTGACGAGGGAATAGAAATCGAGCGCCTTATCCCACTTCGCATCCCCCTCATTGATTCTGCAACTGAATGCAGGCTTTTGCGTCTCACGATTGAGGAAACTGATTTCAATTAGATCGGGCGCTGACGACGGCGAATAGAACCCAATTTTGATGATTGATCTGGGCAGTGTGGCGGCAAAGGCAGTCGGCACGACCTTATCCTGCGTCCATTTGAGCTGGCCCAACTTGGTTTTGGAGCCAAGTTTGTCAAGTATTTCCAGAATCTCAACGTCGGTTAACATGTCATAATCCTTCGGAAAATGGTCCAAAGAACTTGTCGATCCTTGATTCCAGTACAACGTAGAATTGAATCCATTTCGATTTCGGGAAACGCGAAAGTTCGTTATTGGCAAGCCGGCTGCAAGTCGCGGACCATTTCCGCAGGTCATCGGCGATGGCTCCCCAGTCGATCTCGATCAAGGCCATTTGGGAGATATGGTCGGCCAAGTCATTGATGCGCATCGCCGCCTTATCCCAATCCTCGTTGTGTACATGGATCTTCGCCTCATTGATGAACCGGTGCGCGTAGGATGCCGAGTATCGTCGGAAGCTCTGCCGGCTTTCCTCGAGTACCGCGCTGGCTGCGTCTTTGGCTGCGCTCGCTGCGGAACGCGTTTTTCGAACTTGGTAGATCGTATAGACAAATCCACCAAGGGTTGCGGCAAAGCCAGTTACTGTAACAATATCGCGCCAGTTCTCAGTCAACCAAGACCAATGCATCGGGATGCTTCCAAGAAAGTCCTACTCCCCAGGCTGCCCGCACAACAAATGCAACACTGCCATGCGCACCGCGAGACCGTTGGCGACCTGTTGCAGAATCGCCGAGTGCGGTCCGTCGGCGACTTCCGGCGTAATCTCGACGCCGCGATTGATCGGCCCCGGCGCCAGCAACAACAGGTCCGGCTTGGCCTTCTTCAAACGCTCGCCATCCATCGCAAACAAACGTGCGTATTCCGCGACCGAAGGGAACAGGCCCGAACGTTGCCGTTCGAACTGGATGCGCAACATGTTGATCACGTCGCAACGCGGCAGAATCGCGTCGAGATTGTGGGACATTTCCACGCCCAACTCGGTGATCGTCGGCGGCACCAGCGTCGACGGCCCGCACACGATCACCTTGGCCCCGAGCTTCAAGAGCCCGTGAATATTGCTGCGGGCGACGCGGCTGTGCACGATGTCGCCGACCAGCGCGACCGTCAATCCTTCCAGGCGGCCCTTGCGTTGGCGGATCGTGAAGATGTCGAGCAACCCCTGCGTCGGATGCTCGTGAGCGCCGTCGCCGGCGTTGATGATGCCGCACTGCATGTGCTGGGCGAGCAGATGCGGCGCTCCGGAGGACGAATGCCGCACCACCATGAGATCGACAGCCATCGCCTCGATGTTCTTGGCGGTGTCGATGAAGGTCTCGCCCTTGCTGGTGCTGGAGCCGGACGAGGAGAAGTCAAGCGTGTCGGCCCCCAGGCGGCGCGCGGCGAGGCTGAAGCTAGTCTTGGTGCGCGTCGACGGTTCGAAAAAGAGATTGACGACGACTTTGCCGGCGAGGTTGGAGCGTTTCTTGCGGCGGCGCTCGCTGACATCGACGAAGCGCTCGGCGGTGTCAAGAATGGCCAACAATTCGTCCCGCGTGAGCTCTTCCAGGCCCAAGAGATGGCGGCGCGTCCACGGCACGCGCGGCAAGTCGCGCGCTGCAGCTTCCAAGGCCATACCCAGTTCCCCACGACGTGCGCTGATGTCCTGTGTTTAGGATACGCCGGCCGACCACGGACGCCAGATGAAATTGGCGATAGAATGATCCGACCCGCGCTGCTTGCCGTTTAGCGCACACTCCATCCCCACAAAGACGCAAGCGCGAAATCGCAGACGTTCGCGGCCCGGAGACCTGAAGAATGCTCCCGATTTCGAAAATGGCCGCCGCCGTGCAACCCTCAGCGACGCTCGCGGCAGCGGCGAAGGCCCGTCAGCTCAAGGCCGAGGGCAAGAACATCGTCGATTTCAGCCTCGGCGAGCCCGACTTTAACACGCCGGCCCACATCTGCGACGCCGCCACCAAAGCGATGCGCGAAGGCAAGACCCACTACACCCCGGCCAGCGGCATCGTCGAGTTGCGCAAAGCCATCGCAACGCTCTATCAGAAGACCTACGGCCTGGAAGTCTCTCCCGAACAAGTCATCGTCTCCAACGGCGCCAAGCACTCGCTGCACAACGCGCTCGCCGCCACCGTCGGCCCTGGCGACGAAGTGCTGATCCCGACGCCTTACTGGGTCAGCTACAGCGATCTCGTGCAGATGACCGGTGCGTCGTACAAGCTGATTCCGACGACCGAAGCGTCAGGCTTCAAGATGACCGCGGCCCAGCTGAAATCGTCTATCACGCCGCGCTCGCGCCTCGTGATGATCAACTCGCCGAGCAACCCGACCGGCACCGTCTATTCGCGCCAAGAGCTGGAAGCGCTGGCGGAAGTGATTCTCGAAACCAAGCTCGGCGTCATCAGCGACGAAATCTACGAGCGGCTTGTTTTCGGCAACGCCAAAGCGACCTGCTTCGCCACACTGCGGCCCGGATTGCCGGAAACGACGATCACCATCAGCGGCGTCAGCAAAAGCTACGCGATGACCGGCTGGCGCATGGGCTGGGCGCTGGGGCCGCTGCCGGTCGTCAAGGCTATGGCGAACGTGCAGAGCCAGGAGACGAGCAACCCGTCGAGCATCAGCCAATATGCGGCGATCGCGGCTTTGGAAGGCGACCAGAATTGCGTCGAAGAGATGCGCCGGGAATTCGAAGCACGTCGTGACCTGATTTGCCGTCGTCTCAACGAGTTGCCAGGCATCCGTTGCCCCGTTCCCGACGGCGCCTTTTACGCGTTCTTCAGCGTCGCCAACTACTTCGGGAAAACGCTGGGCGGCCGCAAGATCACCGATTCGACGTCGTTCTGCGCCGCCGCCCTCGAAATGGCCCACGTCAATCTCGTGCAAGGCTCCGCGTTCGGCATGGAGGGATATGTGCGGCTGTCGTTTGCGACGAGTCGCGAGTTGATCAATCAGGGCGTGGATCGTTTGGCGCGGTTCTTGGTGTCAACTTGATTGTTCGACTTGGAAATGCGGCGCGAATTCATTTCATTTCACACTGCCGACCCTCGTGAAATGAATGTGCATTTCGCGGCGTGGTTCAAAAACGAACGGTTGCGGGCGCCAAGCGACTACGCACCTGACTGGGCCACTTGGCCTAGTCGGTACAGTCGTGGTTCCTTTCCGCAACCATTGGATTGATAACCCTTTGCGACGAAGAAATTGGGCGACTAGGCCACAATGCACCGACACTCCACACACACACATGATTGTTACCCGGTTTTGAACCATGCCCATTTCGGACATGGTTCAAGAATGGTCACTGGCATAGGTGATATTCGAGACGACAGCATTCCGACACAGTTGGCACGTACTCAACTTCCTATCCCCTTGAGCCATTCAATGTTACACCGACAAAAATGCCGGCATCACATGACAGGAAGTGTAGTCCCCCCCCCCAGCATTTACGCTGTCACCCAGAAGTGACAAGAATTGAACCATGCCCCATTTCGCGGATCGAGAATTAGCGGAACTAACGACTGCGCAAGTATTTATGGCATGAAGCTCGGAGACAATTCATTTCACGCTGCCGGACCTCGTGAAATGAATTCACGGAAATCGTTATTAGATAATGAGTTGCGAAAACACGATTTTCGGGCGCAGGTTGATGCCGCCAAGACTCTCAGGAGCAAGTCGACGTTTGCTATCCGGGTCGTCAACGCCACGCTTTGGCTTAGCCTTCATTTCTCACCAATAGTGATGAGCTGCGCGGTGTCGGAGGGCGGGTTTTCTAACCCGCCATGGCCAGACGGGTTAGAAAACCCGTCCTCCGGTCGTGAGAAATGCGGGTTAGCGCGCAGCTGGGGGTCAAGTTCGAACAGCGCGAAATCACGCAGCCGGCCCTGCGGCAGGTCGGGGAAACCATCGAGGCTGCTGGTCTTTTGCAAGCGATAGTTGTCCCAGTTTTCAACGCGAGGCAAGATAAACCACGGCACATGCAAATGATGGCTGTTCGCCAAATCTTGAATCGTCTGCGGAAATTCAGGCCAGCCTTTGTCGTTGGCTTTTGACAGGCGCAATTCTTCTTTGGGGACGAGGACCGGTTCGAGCTTGTTCTTCATGAATTCTTGCATCGGCTTCGTCAAGCACTCGTAGTTGTACGCCAAGAATTCGAAATCAAAGACAACCCGATGCTGCTTTGCCGACTTGGCCAACTCAACGCCGAACTCCGGCCAAGTGTTCTTGGTGATGTTTAGGGCTTTCGCCAGGGCAGCCGGTTGGTTTGCCAGCGGCTCCTTGAGTACCCTTTTGGGATTGGTCAAGTTGTTCGTCAAATCCCGGAACACTTTGGTCGGCAGCTCCGCAATACTCTTCGGCCCCACCGGCCCCGGCAACGCCGCGGGATGCTTGTCGGCCAGCTCGACGAGTTTCATCGGAAACTGCGGCCACTGCCCGTCGAGCTTGGCGAGCTGGTCCTTTTCCTCTTGCGTCAGGAACATCTTCTGCAAGTAATTCTCGACGTAGAGCCTCACTCCTGGCGGCAAATCCGCGAACTTGGTGGGCACCGGCCTGCGGAATTTGCCTTCGCCTTCGAGTTCATTCCAGAAACGTGACGCGATGGTCCATTCGAGCCGGCGCTGGCGCTCCTCGCCCTTTTCCTTGGCAATGAAGTTCTTGCGTTCTTGGACCTGGAGCTGGTCGATCTTGTCGCGCACGGCCTTGGGCTGGTCCTTGATCCATTCGCGTTCGCGCAAGTCCTTGATCAGCGCCAGGCGCTCGTTCTTGTCTTTCGCTTCGGCAATCTTTTTCCGAGCCTCTTTGTCCGCCTTGGGGTCTTCCAGCCATTCGACATAGCGGTCGAGCACGTTGAAGAGGCGTGCTTGTGTCGCCGCCGATTCCTGGTGCAACTCTTTGTGGATCTGCACGATCCGCCGGCGCCGTTCCTTGAGCAGCTTGAAGAAATCGTCGGCATCCTCGCGCAGCTTGTGCACGACCTCCGGATGCAGCTTGCGCAACTGCTCGAACCGGCGGCGATTGGCCTGGAGTTCGTCCGCGCTCGGCTCGGGCACGGCGGCCAAAGGTGCGACCAACGCGAACATTGCGATTATCACCAACCATCGTTTCATGTTTCACGATCCCGCATCGTCCCCGAACAAATCGGGATGATCGAGCTGTTTCAGGAAACCGACATCATCCACCAAGTCGTATGCCCGCCACTTTTCGATGATGCGCAGTTGCTTTACCAGCGCTTCATCCGGATCGGGCGCCGGCTGCCAGATGCGCTGACTGGCGAACCAACCGACTCCGGCGGCAAGCAACACCGCGGCTGCCCATCCGATCGGCCCCAGCCACGTCGCCGGCCGCACCGTTGGCATTTTTCCGGTCTCGACGGGGCGCTTCTCTACTGCCAGCTTCTCCATCGTCCGGTGCGTGAAGCTGGTGGACAGCGCTGGCTGCGGCAGATAATCGAGCATCGTCCACGCCTGTTTCAGCTCCTCGACTTCGGCGCGGGCGTCGGGATCCTGGCTCAACTTCACCTCGAGCGCCTGCGCAGTTTCTTCGTCCAGCTCGCCGTCGAGGTAAGCCGTCAGATTGGCCCGATCGTCGTCATTCAGTGATGACATTTTTGGTCCGTGGTCATTAGTCAGTAGTCAGTTGCAAGACCCGATCAGTCTCGTTCTTTGCCACTGACTACTGACTATTGACTACTGACTATTCATCTCGTTGGCCGTTGTCCCCCGGCCGGCCGCCGTCCATGTAAATGTAGTCCTTCAACGCGATTCGCAAATTATCGCGGGCTCGGCTGAGTAGCGATTTCACCGCCTTGGTCGACAGCTCCATGACCTCGGCGATCTCCGCGTAGTTCATGTCTTCGAACTTATTCAGCACCACCGCCACGCGTTGCCGTTCATTCAGCGTGCCGAGGGCCTGTTGAACGATCGCCGCGAGTTCCTGTTGCTGCATGCGGTCGTGCGGCGAGCGCTCGCGATCGAGGACAAGCTGTTCGGCCGGCCGGGGACCGAGCGGACCGGAGTCGCGCACATTCAACGGAATCGCCGGCTTGCGCTGCCGAGTCCGCAGCACATTCAAAGCAAGGTTATTGGCGATCGTGAACAGCCACGTCGAGAACTTCGCCTTGGGATGATATTTCTTGCGGCCCCGAAAGACGCGCAAGAAAACTTCCTGGGCGAGGTCCTCGGCCTCTTCGGCTTTGCCCACCAGGTGCTGCATGATCGTGACGAGTCGCCGGTGGTAAAGCTCGACAAGCTCAGCGAAGGCCGCGTCGTCGTCGTTGCGGACGCGCAGCATGAGGCGAATGTCCGGGTCGCGCAGCGCCAGTTGGGTGCTGGTTTCGCCGGTCATGGCCATGGAGGCCTCGGCAGAGCAAGTCCGCCCCTCCACCTATGAAACCGCCGCCGACCAGGAGGGTTTCGGTCGGCAAACCAGTCGGCAGTTGGCAGTGGCAGGCGGCAGTGAATTGACTGCCTACTGCCCACTGCCAACTGCCGCTCTCCTCAACTGTCCGCACGCCGCGTCGATCTGGGCGCCCTTGCGCTTGCGCACCTTGACGCTGATGCCGTGCTGTTTCAGCGGGGCCAGAAACGCCGCGAGCGCCTCCGGGCTAGGGCGGCGAAACGGCAAGCCCGGCACGTCGTTGAACGGAATCACATTGACGTGCGCGCGTCGGCCTTCAAGCAGGCGGGCCAATTCGCGGCCATGCGTCACGTCGTCGTTGATCCCGCCGAGCAGCACGTACTCAAAAGTAACTTGCCGGCCGGTCTTTTGAAAGAAATAAGCGGCCGCCGCCAGAATCGCGTCCAGCCCCGTTTTGTCGTTGGTGGGAACGATTTGGCTTCGCACCGCATCGTTGGGGGCGTGGAGCGACACTGCCAGATGATACTGTCTGCCCAGATCGGCGAGCCGGCGAATCTTGGCGGGCAAGCCGACGGTCGAAACGGTGATGTGGCGAGCGCCAATGCCGAGGCCTTCTTTGGAGGCCGCGCTGTCAAGTGCTTCGATCAGATTATCAAGGTTTGCGAGCGGCTCGCCCATGCCCATGACGACGATATTGGTGAGCCGCTCCACGTTTTCGCCGCTGGGTGCGCGGGTCGAACCTTGCCATAACGGCAAGTTGCGCAACCGCACGAGCTGTTCGAGGATTTCACCCGCCGTCAAATTGCGTTCGACGCCGTTCAGGCCGCTCGCACAAAACACGCAGCCCATGCCGCAGCCGACCTGGGTGCTGATGCACGCAGTGCGGCGTTTGTCTTCCTGAATCAGCACACATTCGATGAACTGGCCGTCGTGCAACTTTACGAGCAGCTTGTGGGTGCCGTCGTCGGCCTGCAGATGGCGAACGACCTGAGAGGCAAACGGCACAAACGCCTCGGCGAGCTTCTCGCGTAGCGCTTTGGGCAGGTCGCTCATTGCCGCGAACGACTCCGCCCCGCCCGCCAGCAGCCAGCGGCGCACCTGTTTTGCGCGAAGTGGCTTTTCACTCTGCTCGGCCAGCCAGGCGCGCATTTCCTCTGTCGGCACATCGAGGATGGCGCGGCGCAGGCCGCAGCCTGCTTCGAGGACAACGAGCGGAGCAGTCATGGAATCTCGTCAGCCGCCGCGCGGGCGGAATGCTTGCGGGGAGAGGAAACCGGGCTGACTTCATTGTAAAGATTCCGACAGGATTTTGAAATGGCGTCGCAGCCGACGCAGCTTGCGTCGGCGAGCGATGGGGTCGCTGCCGGCGATGGTTCCGCGCGAATTGGCACACCAAGCCAAACCGGCGGCTCATCCAGCGGTCGCAGTCAAGACAACCAACCCGTCGACCGCGGCATAGTCGCCCGGATTGTTCGTCACCAGCGGCACGCCGAGATTGAGAGCGGCGGCGGCATTCCACGCATCCGCACCGTCGATCGGACGACCTTTGGCTTGGCTTTCTGCAACCACGGCGGCCCAGCGCTCGCACAGTATTTCGTCGGAATGGCGAACTTCATAAGCCTGCAGGTATCGGTATAGTCGGTCCCAGCGGTTCTTGCCCCAGCGATTGACTCGGGGCCAGAGCAGAAGTTCCGCCAATGTCATGAAAGAGATGACCTGTGTCCTCCCGATGAGATGCGGACGGTACAGCCGAGCCCGCGAGTCACGCTTGAACGTGTAGGAGACGACATCGGTATCGACAACGACGACGTCCATTAGACATTTTTCACGGGAGGGTATTCATATCTGCCAGTTTTCCGCCCCGCACGGTACCAGGCGATGAACTCGTCGACGTCCTCATCCGGCGGCCATACGTCGCCGACTTCGTCGAGAAACTTGTCGAAGTCTTTGATGGGTTTGACTCCGTGGGCGCGCGCCGAACGAAGCAGCTTCCGCAGGCTCGCATTCGGTTTCTTCTTGGCCGCCGCTGGCTTTCGTTTTGTTTTCGCACTCATGATTGCCTCCTTCCGACACACGCCATTTTAAGAATACTGCTAATACGAAACGAAATCAATCTGATCATTTCCGCTCCGCCACCGTAAACGCCACATCGCCCGAGCCCAAATTCCCGGCGGCATTCCGCACGCGCAGCATCAAAATATGCGCCCCTGGCCGCAGCGCGTCGGTCTTGAAGCGAAACGTCTCCGTCTTGCTGTCGAAAAGTCCATCCGTTGGAAAGATATTTGCCCAGCGTTTGCCGTCCACAGAGAAGGCGGCATCCGTCAAACGGACCAGTGAATCCGTCGCGCTCGCTTCGAGGATCGCCTGATCGCCATCGAAGCCGGCCAGCTTCACGCTCACTGCGGGCGGCAGATGCGTCACCGGCACGAGCGGGCTGATCTTCTCAGCGGTCCTAGCTTCCTCCGGACTGTTGTCACGGCGGTCGCTGGCGGTCACCTTGAACTGGTACAGGCCCGACGGGATCGTCGTCGTGTCCCAGTCGAAGTCCTTGCGGTCGAGGTTGTCTTCGAGCAGCACCCAATCTTTCCAGCCATCCTTCTTGAAATGGAGGCTGAAGGTCAATTCGTCCTCGTTCGGGTCGGTCGCGTTCCAGCGCAAACGGAACTTCTTGGGGCTTTCTTGCGGCGTCGCGTCGAGATCGGGCACGTCGAAACTGGTGATTTCCGGGGCCTGGTTGGTCGTCTTGTAACGCAAAGCCAGGTGGCGGAACTCCGGCGTGACAGCGGGGTCCTTCGTCGTCAGCGTCACGCGGTATTGCAGATAGCGGGCGGTCGGGGCGATGGCCTTGGCCCCCTCCATGGTCGTCTGCTCGGTGGACCAGGCGCTCCATGTCTCATCCGGATCCGAAGTATTGCCGCTGCGGACCGCGACACTCGCTGAGCTTCCCGACGGCGTGACGGCCTTCCAATTCATCGCGCCCCAGGTGCTGATGATCTTGGCGTCGAGTACATCGGACGTGATCGTGCCTTTAGCAGCGAACTTGTCGTCGAGCACGTACAGCTTGCCCGGATCGCCCGTGCCCAGGACGATGCTGCCGTCCTTGCGCTCGAGCATGCAGTGAATTTGCCCGTGATCGAGGCGGGCGAGTTCGACTTTCTCTTTGCTGACTTCATCGATTTCGAAGAGCTGGCCCTGCATGCCGGTGCCGACGAGGAGTCGGCCATGGTGGCGCAAAAGCGAAAGGACCATGATCTTGTCGCGGAAGATTTCACGCACGGTGCCGTCGGCGTTGATGCGGTAAAGCGAATTGTCGCCGACGACAGGTGTGGACGGCGCTGCGGCGGGCGATCCTTTGGTTTCGTCGGAGCCGATGTTGGCGCCGCTCGTTCCGGTTTGAGCGGGCTTTGCTTCGCTTTTGGATTTCGTTTCGGTCGGCGAAAACGTCGGAGCGCCCATCGGCGTGATACCGCCGGGGCTTGGACGAAATGGCGTGCCGCCACTGGGCCGTTTGACGATCGCCGACGCGGTGCCGGCATAGACGGCATCGTTGGCCACGAGCAAACTGCGGACCTCGGCTTGGTGGGCGTGATAGACGACGAAGCCCTTGCCCTTGGCGTCGATGCGATAGACGAGGCCGCCCTTGTCGGTGCCGGCGTAAAGGGCGTTCTTGCTCAGGGCGAGCGCCAGGATGTGTTCCTGTTTGGTGGCGTAATGGACGCTTGCCTTGCCGTCGGCCGCCACTTGGTAGATTTTGCCTTTCGGTCCCGTGCCGGCGTACAAAGTCTGCGTCGCGGCGTCGAAGGCAAGGCTCCACACATATGAATCGAGTTTGTCGGCGAAGACCTGGCCGTTGCCGTCGGCGCCGAGGCGGATGATTTTGCCGCCGGGGCCGGTGCCGGCGAAGACGGTGCCGTCCAGCGCCAGCGCCAGGCAGAAGATTTGGCTTTCGGTGCTGCTGGTGTAGACGACGGTCGCCTTGCCGTCGGTGCCAACCTTGAAGATCTTGCCATCGTCGCCGGTCGCCACCCAGAGATTGCCGGCCTTGTCTTCAACGATGTCCCACACATGCGCCGCTTCAAGATTGGCGAGCGGCCGCAACTGGCGCGACAGCCGCAAAGTACCTTCGCTGGAGACGACGGCTTGCTTCAACTGGGCTTTGTCGAAATTCTTCGGCCCGGTGTGTTGCCAGACCTTGACCTTGGCGGCGGGGGCGGTTTGGACAACGATGGTGAGCAACAATGCCAGCGCCGGCAGCAGTCGTTTCATTTGATTATCCCGTAAATGATCGCATTGTTTAGCCGCCGTTCGCAGAACGGCTACGGCCGTATCACATCAAGAAGGCCAATGGTTGTCGCGGGTCCACTGCCCGCCCCGGTTCTGCGAACCGGGGCTCAATGGGGCCGCGGTTATGGAATCTCCGTGACGCGCTTGTTCTTCGCCACCTGGAACCGAATCGTCTCGCTGCCGAGAATCACCCATTGCGTTTCGTGCCGAGCAACCAACGCGCCATTGATGGTCTGCGCCCCGGTGCGGCGGCCGTTGCCGAGGATATGCACCATGCTCGGCGGCAGGTGGGGCAGCGACTTGCCGCCCAACGCCACACCCACACCCTGCGTCGGCACGCGCACGGTCAAGTTGGTTCGCTTCGCGGCCAGTTGCACGCCGATCGCCTTGAAAAGGTGCTCGAGATCCTGCGGGAAATTCAGATTCGGATTGTCGCGCAGCTCTTGACGGGCGTTGTTGATGTCGTCGCCGACCGTCGCGGTGTAATTGCCTTCCGGCAAATCGACGGGGAGTTTCAGCTCCACCGGAATGCGCTGACGAATGCCTTTGTACGGCCGCAACAGCACGGTGGCCTTCAGCGTTTCGCCAGGGGAATAGACCTCCGACTCTGTTTCAACGCCTTCGATGTCGGCGCTGCGTCGGCCGGGCAACAGCTCCGTTTGGGTATCGATTCGCTTGATGCGCACCGTTGCGAAGTTGTTGTTCACCAGCAGTTGCATGAGCGGCACGATCGGGGCATAAAGCGCGGTCGGGCCGCGCGGACCGGCGAGCTGCGGACCGGAAATGATGTCGTCCAGCACCAGCGGCGGGCGGTCTTCCAGCTCGATGCGCACCTTCACGCGGGCGGTCACTTCTTCGGGCAAGTCGCCTTCCATATCGACAGCATTCGTAAGTACGCTCTGCACCAGGCCGGGCAACATGAGCCGCTGGCGCATGACTTCCACGTTGAACGACTTCGCGGGCCGATCGGCATCGGTGCGAAAGGCGATCCGCATCGGCAACATGTCCGGCTTGCGGTCGAGCCAGCCGGCGACGCAGGTGCTGACGTCGGCGTTGATGACGCCCACGGTCCGCAGCGGCGAGCCCATCTTGAAGCTCATCGTCAAGCGCGGGTTGATCAGGTGGACGTACCCGGTCATCGCCGGCATGTCGCAGGCGCCCATGCCGAAGAACGGGTGCCCGAATCCGTAGAGACGCTTGCCTTCGATGTGCGTGACGGTGCCGATGCTCGACATGTCGAAATCACCGGTGACCATCGCGACCATGAGGGCGCCGCCGGGCTGGAGCGCGACATTGCGTTCGGCGTCGGCGACGTTGGCGCTGACGCCGCCGGCTTGCATGGGCACCAGGCCGAAGTTGCGAAACTGCTCGCGCAGGCCGGCAAGGCTGTTGGGCGTGAAGCCGGACACGCCGATCGGCGTGCGCAGCGGCACCATCCACAGGCCATCGGCGGTCGCCGGCGTCGGATCGTCGTAATTCTGTGAAACCGTGACGATGTCGTAATGCCGGTCGCCGACGCGCATCGGCGCCGCCAGCCCGATGCGGCGCGGTTGGCTCTTGTCGGCCAGATCGCGCTTTTCATACGACTCCACGAATTCATGCATTTGGCTGAACGGCGTTACGCCGGCGATCGGTTCCTTGCCGAACGGCCAGGCGAACGCGACGGCGCCGAGCAGCTTGCCGTTGATGTAAATAGGGCTGCCGCTCATGCCCGCGATGACGCCGGTCTTTTCGAGGTTGGCTCCGCTCAGCCGGCACAGGATCATGTCGCGGCCCGGACTGGTGTTGCGCAACACGCCGATCACGTCGGCATCGAACGGCTCGATCTTGGTCCCCTTGATGACGGTCTTGCCCTGACCTTTCATGCCGGCGCGCACGTCGTCCACGCTCCAATAGGATTCCGGCTTGGGATCGGCGAATGCGGGCGCGTCGCGCCAGGAAAGGAGGAAGGTGACGAGGAAAAGGGCGGTGAGAATGCGGGCAGACGCAGGCATGCAATCCTCCTGCAAGAGGGAGGGGGCGATGCGTGCATCATAGCAGAAGGGGTGGGGGTTTCCAAAGGCGAATCAGGGCGCAGCGTTTCAACCCTCATCATCTTCGGGTGGAAACTCCACGGCCTCATAGATTTCCGCGAGAGGCAGCTCTGTGTCAATTTCCGGCAGGGGCAGCACGGCATCGAGACCTTCATGCACTTCACGCACAAAACCCTGTTCGGTCCGGCGATAGACAATTACGGCCGGGATTTCTTGCTCGACCAAGACGTAGACGCATAGTGACGCAATCGCACAATAGGCGTCTTTCTTTTCGCCTGCGTCAATGCGCCGCGTGCTTTTGGAGAAAACCTCAAAGATCACAACAGGCTCGTCTTGAAACGAGTCGGTTTGGGGATTCGGCCGGCAGACCACCATGGTGTCCGCATAGTAAAAGCGGAAATGGTTCGGTAAGCGGATGCGGACCTTGGTGTCGGAATTGTACGGCCGGCAACGCTTGCCCTTCAAGCGTGATCCAAGCGAGACCAGTGCATTGGTGGCAATCAGGTTATGAACATTGCGCGCCTCCGCCATCGCATACACGACACCCCCAAGGTACTCGTGCTTGATCGGTGAAACAAGTTCGCCGGCCAGGTAATCTTCTATCGATACCAGATTCAATTTCCTTGCGGCGGTCATGCGCTTAGTTTACCCAGCGTTTCATTGCGTTACAAGCGAACCACGACAACAGACAGACCCATTTTGCGCACACTTGGGGTGAGCGGGCGCTAAACGGGTCCATCGAATTGCATTGGCGCAACGTTCGAATCACGGCAACGCCAGCACCGCCAGGCTGATGTTGTCCTTGCCGTCGTTGCGGATCACCAGGGCCTGCGTGGCGTTCAGGCGATCCATGTTCATGACGCCGAAATAATCCTGGGCCACGCCGGCGCGGTCCGTCTTGTTCTCATTGGCCTTGGCGCCAGTGCGGCGGATGGCCTTCTCGTTGACCTTGTCGGTTTCCTTCAAAAGATCGAGATCGACGCGCGCCACCCAGTACGGGCTGGGGCCGACTGGATCGTTCTTGGCAAAACCCAGGCGGACGACGCTCAGGAGGATGTAGCCCTTGCCGTCTTTTTCGTAGATGAACATGTCGCGCGGCGTGTTGCCATAGCCAAGTTCGATGACGCTCGTCCCCTTCACCTGGGCGCCGGCCGTCATGTCCTCCAGAGGATACTTGACGATCGGCGTGCACGTGAAGGCGCCGACCACGTACTTCTTGCCGTTGGCCTCGTAGGGGATCACCGTTTGCAAGGGCGCGCGGGTTTCCCACTTGCCGTGCGCGACATGGTACGTTTCCGTGCTGAAGCACGCGGCGCTGCCGGTCGTCGTGATCGTAAAGATCTTCGAACCGAAGGTCGCTTTTGCCTCTCCCGCGACCAGAATCCGGCCATCGGTCCACGTCAAATCGGTGATCCGCAGCAGCGGCGCTTTTTCCTCCGTGGGCAACGCATAAACGGCGTGCTTGACGTTCTCCAAGGCAAACTCGCCAATCTTGCCGTCGCCCGCCACCGTGAGAATGATGTCGTTCTTGCCGTCCAGCTTGCGCACAGCGATGTAGGCCTTGCGCGACGCCGGATTGACCGCGAGCTTCTTGATCTCGATGCCCTTGCCCATCGTGCCGAGCCGACCGGCCAGCTGGCCCTTGATATCGACGATTTCCTTCACGGTCCACTCGCTCATCTTCGTGTCGCCGGTTTCGACGGCAATCACCTGGGCGCCCTTGCCGTCGCCGATCAGCAACAGTCCGTCGGGGCCGAACGCGATCGCTTCAATGGATTTGACGGCGGGAGTGCCGACTTGAGCGGCGGCATGGACCGGTGCGCCGACGAGCAGCGCCACGGCAAAGGCGACTAAACAAGTACGCAACATGGAATCTCCTCCTGTTGAAGGATGACGAAGCAAGCCCACGGATAGCCATCCGTGGGCTTACGGCGGATTGTATGCTGGCGAAGAAACGCACGCAAAAACAAAATCATTAAAAGTCGGTTGCCGCCGCGATGGCGTTTCCGACCGCCGTCGTGCTCGCCGAGCCGCCCTGATCGACCGGCAGCGTCTTGCCTTCGCTGAGAACTCGCTCCACTGCTCGATTGATGCGCTGGGCCGCCTCGATCATTGCTTGCTGATGATGCCGCCGGCCGAGCCAGTCGAGCATCATGCCCGCGGACAGGATGGCGGCGATGGGGTTTGCGATCCCCTTGCCGGCGATGTCGGGCGCGGTGCCGTGCGCGGGCTGAAACACGGCGTGATGATCGCCAATGTCGGCCGACGGGGCCATCCCCATGCCGCCGATCAAACCTGCGGCCAGATCCGACAGGATATCACCAAACAGGTTCTCCGCGACGAGCACGTCAAATTGCTCCGGCCGCTGGACGAGCCAAAGCGCCTGGGCATCGATGTAAGCGTACTGCTTTTGTATCTGCGGATAGCTCTCAGCCACCTCGTCAAAAATACGGCGAAAGAAGGCGTAGCTCTTGAAGGCATTGGCCTTGTCCACGCACGTGACTTTGCGAACGGCGTCGGGCCGAACGTGCGTCCGGTCCTGGGAGAGGCGGAAAGCGAACTCACAAATGCGGTGGATGCCGGCGCGGGTCATGATCAGCGTGTCGGTGGCGAGCTGATCGTGCAGAACGATGCCGCTTTGCAGTGAGGCGAACAGGCCTTCGGTCTGTTCGCGCAAGATCACCAGATCGATGGAACCGGGCGTGGCGTTCTTCAGCGGCGACTTGACGCCGGGATACAGTCGGCATGGGCGCACGCCGGCGTACAGATCGAGGAGCACGCGCAAGTTCACCTGCGGCATCAACTCGGTGCCGTCGGGCTTGCGAATGTCGGGGTGGCCCATCGCGCCCAAAAGCACGGCGTCGGCCTGGCGACAGGCTTCGAGCGTCGCCGGCGGCAGATCGTGGCCGGTCTTCTGATAGCAGACGGCGCCGCAATCGAAATGCGGCAGGGCGAGATGGAACGCGCCGGCCGCGGTCTTTTCCACCGCGCGCAGCACCTTGACCGCCTCGGCCGTCACATCGACGCCGATGCCGTCGCCGGGCAGGACCGCGATGGTGAGGTGGGTTTTGGATTGCATAGATTTGGTGAGTGGTGAGTGGTGAGTGGTGAGTAGTGAGTGGTCAGGCAGCACGCGGATTTCACCACTCACCACTCACCACTCATTTATTTACTCACATACGAATCAAACACGCGCACCTTCTTCCAGTTGTCTTTGTTCTCCTTGATGAACTCCTCGTGTCGATCCGCGGTTTGGTACCGGTCCTGAGCGGCCTTGTCCGCGAACACGAGATGCAGAGCAACGTCAAAGTCGCGGTCGTTCACTTCGCGCTTGAGATCCTCGCACAGCGTGCCGGCGGCGAAGAAGGCCGTGCCTTTATGCCCGCTCAGGTGTTTCTTGCAAGCGGCGACGAGTTTGTCCTTGGCTTCGGCCGAGGTGTCTTTCAGCGAAAAGTAAACCATGTGAGCGAGCATCGGACTCCCCTTTCCGCCCGCTTCGGTGGTCGAGCGAGCGCCGAACAACCAACCGCCGGCGAACAGGCCGACGATCAGCAGAACCGTGATGAATTTGCGCATGGTGTCTCCTGAGTAGAAGTATCATGGGAGGGTGGATGCGGAATTATCATAGGGAATCGACAGGTCTTCCGGAAACCGGTTAGCCGCGACGCGATAGCGGAGCGCGATGTCCGCGCTCCGCTATCGCGTCGCGGCTAACCAACGAGAGATAGAATCGGATTGCCCTGAAAGATGCGATACGGCCGGCGCTGACTGTCGTGGAATTCTTCATCCGGACCGACGCCCAAAAGGTGGAATATGGTCGCCGCGAGATCGGCGGGGGTGTACGCCTCGGAGACAGGCAAACCGCCCTCGCGATCGGTTTGGCCGACGATTTGGCCGGTGCGAATCCCGCCGCCGGCGAAAAAGCACGGGAACACGTCGCCCCAATGATGCCGGCCCGGCGTAAAAATCTCGCCGGCCACATTGCGCCCGCCCGCGGTGATCGGCGAAATGCGCGGCGTCCGGCCCATCTCGCCGCACATGACGATCAGCGTTTCATCAAGCAAGCCGCGCTGCTCCAGATCGTCGAGAAATCCGCTCAGGCACTTGTCGATCGACGGCAACAATTTGCCCTTGAGATCGCGGAAAGCGTTTTGGTGCGTGTCCCAGCCGCGCAGGTTGACCTGCACCATGCGAACGCCGGCTTCAACCAATCGCCGCGCCACGAGGAATCCCTGGCCCCATTCCTCGCGGCCATAAAGGTCGCGGATGCGGTCGGATTCCTGCGATAAATCGAACGGGTTCTGTTGGCCGGGCCGGGTCGTCGTCAGCAGCTTCAAGGCCCGAAGCCGATGCTCGTCCCACGATTCAGAAACACGATTGGTTTCAAGGTTGCGCCGCATTTCTTCGAAGCGCTGCAGCAACCCGGTGCGCTCTTCCAGCATCGGCAGCGACACGTTGACGGCCCCCATGTCCGGCAGCCGAAACGCGGGATTGCGGCAACTGGAATTGTTCCACCAGGCGCGCGGTCCAGGCCCGGGGCGGCGCTCCGGGTCCTCGTTCGGATCATCATGGCTGTAACAATTCGGACAAGAACCGCCGGCGTCCGGAGCATTGCAGCGCTGCGCAATATCAACACCCCAGCGATCGTAGCGCGGCCCCAGGATGCCGGATTCGCGGCCTGGGTAGTGCATGAGATTGCCGCGCGGCAACTCGATCATCGCCGGCAGTGCGACATCGGCGGCAGGCGGACACGCATAAGCGACCAGCGAGCCGATCGACGGCCAGGCGATGCGTCCGGGCCGCGGCGCCGTGATGCTGGCGTTGGTGTCGCCCACCGGCAACGCCGTCGAGCCGGTGTGCAGCAGGTAGGAGCAACTGTTGTGCTCGTTGCGAAACTCCCGGCCAGCGACGTGATGCATCGTGCGGACGATCGCGAACTTGTCGGCGCGTTGTGCCAGGCGCGGCAGATATTCGCAGAAGCGCACGCCGGTGAGCTTCGTCTGCGTCGTGCCGTATTCGCCGCGGATGCCGTCGAGGGCGTCGGGCTTGGGATCGAAAGTCTCGTGCTGCGAGGGGCCGCCGGATTGAAAGATGAAAACGACAGACTTGGCTTTGCCGCGCCGCTGAGGATGCGGGCTGGTTTGCGCTTCGAGCCGCAAAAGATCGCTGAGGCCGGCGCCGAACAGGCTGAGTCCGCCGACCTGGAGCAGCGAGCGCCGGCCGATTTTCGGATGATCGTAATGTTGACAACCGTAACGATGCATGGTTAGTTTCCTGCGGTCCGCTTTGATTGGATCAAGACCGCATAATTCCCTGCGATATCCCAAGCTTCACAGAATAGCGCTCGATCAAGTTCTACGGGACCCGTCGATGGATCCAGCACTTTGACGGACTGCTCGGTTTCCGCAACGACGACGGCGTGCATGAGGAAACTTCGACCAAGGGTTGGACCGTCCAAATAAACGATCGGCAGGCGGGCGTTCTGCAGTTCCGCAAATTCGAGGATTCTTGCCTCACAATCGAAACCCAGCTCTTGGGCTGCGCGAACCAGTTCGCCGAGTTCGGTGCCGAATTCGTTCGTGTTTGCGCGCTGAGCCAATTCTTGTTCCGAGACGGTTACATGGTAAGCGTTCAAGACCATTCGTAGGCAAGCGACGGCACAAGTATTGGGCTGCTCTTGCGGGAAGAAGGCAGGCGCGTCAGGCGACGGCGGCACGGGCATTGCGCATGACCTCCGCCACCGGAGTAAATCCGATGATTTCTCCGGCAAGCGCTTGCACGATTACTTCACCTGCTTTTTTGGGCGCTTGATCCGGGCCAGCGAACAAAATGGGCACGATCCAAACGGGTGCCGTCTGCACCAAGGCGTAATTGGGTTTGCCGGCGCAGAAGCCGTCGCGCAAATGCTCCAAGATGAAACGATTGGTCACGCCACGCGCCTTTGCAGGCGAGATTACTTTGTCCTGCAAGGACCGGCTCAATTCGTCAGCTTCGAGCGTTGAGATCATCAGTATTCGTCCGTATGAGTCTTCAAACTGGCTCACCAGATTATGGCGGTTGGCACGACCATCCGTCAACCATTTCCCAACTCTCGTCGGTTGTTTTCCATCGCTTCAATCTGTTTCTTCAATTCCTCCACCTGCGCCCGCTGCTGCTGCACCACCTCCGCCGGGGCCTTGTCGCGGAAGTTCGGATTGTCGAGCTTCGCCTGCGTGCCTTGTAGGTACTTGTTCTTCTCGGCAATCTGCTTTTCCAGACGCTTGATCTCCGCGGCCACGTCGATCAGGCCAGCCAGCGACACGTAAACTTCAAAAGCCGGCGTCACGTGGCTGGCGGCTTGCGGCGGTTTGGCGATGTTCGTGCCCGTCTCCAGCTTGGCGACGCCGGCAAGTTGCGTGATGAACGGCGACAGCGCGCGGAAATCCTGGGCAACGGCGTCGCCGGCGCGAACGAACACGTCGAGGTTCGTCCTCGGATCGACGCTGTAGCGATTGCGCACCTCGCGTATGGCGCGCACCAATTCCTGCATGCGGGCGATGCGTGTTTCGATGGCGGGGTCTCGCCATGTCGCCGGATAGTTTGGCCACGCGGCGATCATCACGCTTTCCATTGCCGGATCGGGATTCGGCAAGCCGCGTTCGAAGGCGATGTCGTTGAGGGCTTGCCAGACCGATTCGGCGATGAACGGCATGACCGGTTGGACCAGGCGCAGGATGCCGTCGAGGACGCCGACGAGGACGCGCTGGGCGGTTTGTCTGCTCTGACCCCCAAGGCTCGCTGCGCTCGCCTTGGGGCTTGCGGGGTCTTCCTTCAATCGACCCTTCGCCATCTCCACGTACCAATCGCAGAACTCCGACCAGACGAAGTCGTACAGCGTGCGGGCCACGTCGCTGAAATGGTAGGCTTCGAGGCTCTCGGTCACGGCCTTCGTCGTCGTCGTTAGCCGGCTCAGAATCCAGCGGTCTTCGATCGGCAATTCCTCCACTTTCAACGCTTGCGGTGAATAACCCTCCAGGTTCATCATGATGAAGCGGGCTGCGTTCCAGATCTTGTTGGCGAAATTGCGGCCCAGCTCGAAACGTTCCGACGCTTGCTTGGCGGTCTTGAACTCCGGATCGTCAGTCGGCCACGGACCGCCGGGACGGAACGGCTGCTTGCAATTGGGACACGTCACCTTGCGCGTCCGCATGTACATGTGCTCCTGCTTGACCGGCACCAGCGTGTCGCAATGCGGGCAGACGTTTGACACCGGCAGTCGGGCGTCTTGCGTTTCGCTGGACATTTGCACGATGAGGAAGCGCAGGGCGTCGGCACCGTAGCGGTCGATGATGTCGAGCGGATCGACGCCGTTGCCTTTCGACTTCGACATGGTTTCGCCGAAGCCGTCGAGCAGCTTGACGGTGATGTAGACATCGCGGAACGGCACCTGGCCGACGTTGTACAACCCGGCGATCACCATGCGCGCCACCCACAGGGTGATGATGTCGCGGCTCGTCACCAGCACATTGGTCGGGTAGTAGTATTGCAGCTCTGGCGTCTGCTCCGGCCAGCCGAGCGTCGAGTGCGGCCAGAGCATGGAGGAGAACCAGGTGTCGAGCACGTCGGGATCTTGTTCGAAACCTTCCGATTCCAGCCAAGCGATCATCGCCGCCTCGTCTGAATCTTCGGGAGAAGGTGCCACAAACCATGTGGCAGGGTTGCGTTGTGACTCGGTGATTGCGTTCCCAAGGGATTTGAATGGTTTTCCTGCTCCTCGTGTTATCTGGTACATCCCGGCGTCTGTTTGCACCGCAATGACATATTTTGCGTTCGGCCCCGGCTGAATCAGGTCTGCCCATTTTTGGTCGCGCGTTTTCAGCCTGACTTCTTCCCCAAGCATCGACTTTCGCCACACCGGTATCCGATGCCCCCACCACAGTTGTCGGCTGATGCACCAGTCGCGTTTTTCCGCGAGCCAATCGAGGTAGCTGTTGGCGTAGCGTTCGGGGAAGAACTTTACGCGGCCGTCGGTAACGGCGTCCATCGCCATCTGGGCGAAACCCTTCGTAGAGCAAGCTGCCAGCTTGCTCTTTTCTTCGAGCAAGCTGGCAGCTTGCTCTACGGCGCCCATCTTCACGAACCATTGGTCCGACAGGTACGGCTCGATCGGCGTCTTGCTGCGGTCGCTGTATTTCAGCGGGATGACGCGTTCTTCTTTGCCTTCGAACAGGCCGAGCGCTTCCATGTCGGCCACCACCGCGTCGCGGGCCTTGTAGCGGTCGAGGCCCTTGTACTTGCCGCCGTTGTCGTTGATCGTGCCGTCGGGATTCAAGATGTTGATGATGCCGATGTGCGGGTTGCGCTGATAGCACGCGTAATCGTTCGGATCATGGGCGGGCGTCACCTTCACGCAGCCGGTGCCGAGCGTCGGGTCGGCGAGCAGGCCGTCGGCGATGATCGGGATGTCGCGGTTCACGAGCGGGATGGTCACCAGCTTGCCGATGAGGTGCTTGTAGCGCTCGTCGGATGGATGCACGCAGACGGCGGTGTCGCCGAGCATGGTTTCGGGGCGCGTGGTGGAGAAGCGGATGAATTCTGAGGGTTCACCCGCGGGATTCGCTGCGCTCATCCCGCGGCGTGGATCGTTTTTGACGAGGTATTTGAAGGTCCAGAAGCCGCCTTTTGTGTCTTCGGTATAGGTTTCGTCGTCGGCGACACTCGTTTGCAGTTGGGCGTCCCAGTTCACGAGGCGTTTGCCGCGGAAGATCAGGCCGGCCTTGAACATGTTGAAGAAGGTTTGGCGGACGGCGCGGACGCAGATGTCGTCGAGCGTGAAGCGCGTGCGCGCCCAGTCGCACGAACAGCCGAGCTGGCGAAGTTGGCCGAGGATGCGGCCTTCGTACTTGTCCTTCCATTGCCAGATGCGTTTGACCAGCTCTTCGCGGCCGATTTCGCGGCGCGACTTTTTCTCTTGCTGGAAGATCAAGCGTTCCACGACGGCCTGAGTGGCGATGCCGGCGTGGTCGGTGCCGGGCATCCACAGGGCGTTGAAGCCTTGCATGCGTCGCCAGCGGATGAGCACGTCTTGCAGCGTGTTGTTGAGGGCGTGCCCCATGTGCAGGGCGCCGGTGACGTTGGGCGGCGGGATGACGATGGTGAACGGTTTGCGGGCGTGATCGGGCCGGCTGTGGAAGTAACCCTGTTCGTCCCAGAATTTCAAAAAGCGTTGCTGCGCTTCCTGCGGGTCGTAGGCTTTGGGGAGATCCATCGGCATCGCAAATGCACCTCGTCAATCGGCGGCTTGAAACACACCAATAATCAATCCAACCACGGCGGCCACGAATACGAGAATCGGAAAGGTGAGCAACAAGAACCATAAGAACGCTTGATGGCGCCTCCAGAACGAATCCGGTTCGCTCACGCTCATGTGCACATCCTGACGCGTTGGCCGGCTGCGGTTACTTGTGCTTGTCGGAATGACGCGCCAATTTGGCTTCCAGTTCGCGCAATTTTGCTTCGGCGGCCTGGCGGGCTTGGGCTTCGGCGGCGGCTTTTTTCAGGGTCTCTTGATGCTGAACCACCAGATCCAGGTATTCCGGCAATCGGTTTCCCTCGCGATCTTCGAGGTAGACCATGCGATTCGCCACGCCCAGCCAAAGGCCGGTAGCGTCCAACCACAGCCGTCCCTTGTCGTCCTTCGGCATCGGTTCGTACTGCGTTGGTCCGGCCTGAAAACCGAACAGCTGAAGGTCGCCTTCTTCGTCTTCCTGGGGAATATCAATGATGACATAGACTGGGATATCCACCCTGAAGTACTGGCGGAGCTTGTAGCCAAAGTCGTTGCGGCGTGTCGATGGAGAGGTCGCCTCAATCACCAGCTTTGCTTTGCCTTTCGTCTTCGCCAAATAGAAGGTGCCACGCCCCGGGCTCCACCCACCCTTGACGCCCGTGAACATGGCCACGTCGGGACCATGGATCCAGCCGAGTTTGGACCCCCAATGCACGCGCGTGTCGCCGATCACGACGACATCATCTTGGTGAGCGTGTCGCGACTTGATGGCGAGGCGCAGATAGACGGTAATGCGATCGTGCAACGGCGTGTTCACGATGAAATCCCCTTCTTGGGGAAAAAGCACATCCTCTTCCGTCAGCGGAACTTGCCGAGCGACGATTCTGCCTTTGGGAGTCTTATGTTCGACGTAACGCCAACCAAAGCGAAAACGGTCTTCCTTCGGCGGTCGTCGTTTCCTCGATTTCGGCGTCAGCACGGTGCTCATGGGGTCGCCTCGCGCCCCGGTTCTGCGCACCGGGACTAAACGATTTTGCCTTCTTCATCCTTGAACAATTTATACTCAAAACTGTCGGCCAACGCTAGCCAGCTCGCTTCGATGATATTTTCGCTGACACCGACGGTGCCCCAGACGTTCGCGCCGTCGCGTGACTCGATGACGACGCGGACGCGCGCCGCCGTGCCGGCCTTGCTGTTGACGACGCGCACCTTGTAATCGACGAGTTGCATCTCGGCCAAGCGCGGATAGGCAGGTAAGAGGGCCTTGCGTAGAGCGCCGTCTAGCGCATTGACCGGGCCGTCGCCTTCGCCCACGGTGTGTTCCATGCGGTCGCCGACGCGGACTTTGACGGTTGCTTCGGTGGTCAGGACACCTTCGTCTTCAGTTTCGATGTTGACGCGATAATGCAGCCGCTCGAATTTGGGCTGATAAACGCCCAGGCATTTCCTGACGAGCAGATCGAACGATGCCTCGGCCGCCTCAAATTCGTAGCCGTCGTTTTCCAGGTCCTGCACCTGATGCAGAATCTTCGCCATCATGGCGCGATTGTTTTTGATCGCATACTTGGCGGTCTTGGCGAGGATGCTCGCTTGGCCCGCCAATTCGCTGACGAGAATGCGGCGTTCGTTGCCAATCGCCGCGGGATCGACATGTTCATAGCTGGCGGAAACTTTGGCGACGGCGTGCGCATGCATGCCGCCCTTATGGGCGAAAGCGCTAGTTCCGACGAACGGTTGATTTGCGCGAAAGTTCATGTTGGCGATTTCGTAGACGTAGCGTGACAGCTCGGTCAGGTGCTGCAAGCTGCCGGGGCGCAGCACTTCATGGCCGAGCTTCAATCCTAAATTGGCGATGATGCTGACGAGGTCCGCGTTGCCGCAGCGTTCGCCGATGCCGTTGATCGTCCCTTGCACCTGCGTGGCGCCCTGGGCGACGGCGGCGAGGGTGTTGGCCACGGCGAGATCGCAATCGTTGTGAGTGTGGATGCCCAAGGCAACGCCCGGCAGCGCCTGGCGCACCTTGGCGACGATGTCGGCGATCGGATCGGTCAGCGTGCCGCCGTTAGTGTCGCATAGGATCAACACCGATGCCCCGCCGGCCCGCGCCGCTTGCAGCGTTTGCAGTGCATAATCGGGATTGTGCTTGAAGCCGTCGAAGAAATGCTCGGCGTCGTACAGCACTTCGCGGCCCTGAGTGAGGCAAAACGCCGCCGAGTCGCGGATCATGTTCAGATTTTCTTCGAGGGTGGCGCCGAGGACCTCGCGCACCTGCATGTCCCAAGTCTTGCCGACGAGGGTGACGACCGCGGCTTGCGACTCGATCAGCGCCTTGAGGCAGGTGTCGTCAGCGGGCTTGCAGTTCTTGCGGCGCGTCATACCGAAGGCCGTCACTTTCGCGTGTTTGAGCGGCAGCTTGCGGGCTTCCTGGAAATACTCGAAGTCCTTTGGGTTGCTGAGCGGATAACCGCCTTCGATGTAATCGAAGCCAAGCTCATCGAGTCGCTTCGTGATCAGCAATTTGTCTTGCAAGGAGAAGTTGACGCCTTCGCCCTGGCTGCCGTCGCGGAGGGTGGTGTCGTAGCTGGCGATGCGGGTCATGGTCTCAACTCCGCCGCTGGCGGCTTAGCGCAACCATCGCACTGTCGGGATGGATGTCCCCTGGAGTACGACGGTCGCGCTAAGCCGCAAGCGGCCAACAGCACGGCCCCGGAACCAATGCTCCAGGGCCGGCGCGATTTCCGTGGGGCGGTCCCGAAGCTAACCTGCGTGAATGTTGACGACGTTGGTGAAGCGCACTCCCTGCGCGGCGCAAATGGCGATCGGCAATCGGCAAAGAGTATTGTTCATGGGACCTATCCAGAGTTTACTTTGTCAATCGTAACGAATGACTGGGACAAAGTCAAATCGCGGCTCGAATTGGTGCTAAGATGAGGGACGGTGTGCCTGAAACTGTGCTGCGAGCGCGAAACGGCAAGCCAAACGATCATGAACGAATCGGCCAAGAAAGCGACCGCGGTCACGTTTACGTTGCTGGTGCTGCTCGGCGTCGGCATGGCGATCATGTTCGCGGTGAACAACATTGTGCAAGGCAATCTGCGCGTGCGCGACGACAAGGAGGGCACGGCGACGCTGCGCCGATTGTTCGTCGAGGAGATCGTCCACGCCGGCCAGTTTTTGCCGCCGAGCGACGCGAAAGAACGGCATACCCAGCGGGACCTCAGTCGGCTGCCGGTCACCTACTGGCATCCGCAGGGGCCGGTCGGTCAGGTTTTGGCGAAGTTCGATTGGTTCGGCGGCATCGAGAATACCTGGCGTGCCGACGCCCGGTTGCCGGCGAGTTTGATCGCCCAGGGAATGCCGCATGGCCCGTTGCCAATGGGACAGCTTGCGGCTGCGTGGTCGGAGCCGCCGCTCGGCGCGATCCCTTTGAAGGCCGGCGCGCTGGCGGGTTACGCTCGGCCCTTCCAGGTCGTCGATTTCTATGAACCGAATCCCGCCATCTATGAGTTGTCGTTCCCGAAGGCGGGCGCGCCGAGATTCACCTTGGTGCGTGACGCCCAAGAGCGCGGCGCCGGCATCCGCGTCTTTCAGGGCAAGGAGCGCGACCTTTTGGCCAAGCAAGCGCCTCGGCGTTTTTATCGAGCCTTGTTTGTCGATGCGGTCCGCGGCGATTTGAAGGAATTGGCCGAGGACTTGCTCACGCAGGAAGGTATGGCCGCGCTCATGGCGGCCGTCGCCGAGAACGGCGTGCTGGCCATTCATGTGTCCAACAAGAATTACAACCTCGTACCGATTGTTGCCGACGTGGCTCACGCCCTGAAATACCACAGCGTGCTGGCGGAAGATCGCGGCGAGCGCGGCAAGGGCCATTACAACTCGGAATGGGTGCTGGTGGCCCGACAGCAAGCTTATTTGCTGAACCGCGGCCGGGCGTCGCACATTCAGTGGCGCACCGTGGCGCCGCGCGGGCAGCACGTCTGGACCGACGCCGGGCCGCACGACCGTACCGGTTTGGAACGCCGCGCCAATTGATGGTTGAGCGGTCGCACGTCGCGCTGTACATTTTGATTATTGTCAACGGGGATTCGTCGTTGAGCCCCGGTTCGTAGCATCGGGGCGACAGTTTCCCGCGGAAACATCCCATGGCCGACAACAACGACAACAAAGAAACCGCCGACGCCGACGACCTGGACGAGCGCACCGACAACATCGCCCGCGTGGTCAAGGATTATTTGCGCGAAGGCGAGGCCTTCCTGGTGCAATGCCAGGATGATGAGATCATGGTCGAGGAAGCGCCGCAGTCGGAATTGCAGCAAGAACATCCGCGCCTGTTCGGCCGGCTGCTCAGCATCGAAGATCAGCTCGATATCGGCTGCGGGCCCACGCTGGTTCTATTCGCCGTCTGCGGGCTTTTTTGCTTGGGACTGCACGCGGGCTGGTGGGACAACTGGCTCGATCCCAACGTGACCATGCACATCAAGAGCTGGTGGTTCTACGTGCTGTTGTTCGTTGGGATGTTCATCGTCGGCGACTGGATTTGCGGCCGCGTCGCCAACCGGCACTATCGGCAAGGCCGCGACGAGCTGCTGGCCCTGATGAGCGATGAGGGCTTCGACCGCGACACCCTGGTGCCGATCATCAAGGACATGCCCGAATTCGAGAAAATCGCCGGGCAGTTGAAGCTCGACCGCGGGCCGTTTCACAACGAAGGATAATCGGCCATGACCGAAGCGACCCGTCTGCTCCGCGAACTGGTGGCCCTGCCCAGCGTCAATCCGATGGGCCGCGATTTGCCCGCAGATCTGATTTACGAGCATCGCGTCACGGCCTATCTGGAGAATTACTTTCGCGGCCTGGGCGTTCCCTACGAGCGGCAAACGATCGCGCCGGGCCGGGACAATATTGTCGCCCGCTGCGAATTGCCGGGCGCGCGCAAGACGTTGCTGCTGGAAGCGCATCAGGACACGGTGCCTGTCGACGGCATGACGATTGACCCGTTTGCGGCTCGGATCGAAGGCAATCGCCTGTACGGACGCGGGGCGTGCGACATCAAGGGCGGGATGGCGTCGATGCTGGCGACGTTCGCGCGCATCGTCAAGGAGAAGCCGCCCGGCGCCGTCAATCTGATCATGGCCTGCACCGTCGATGAAGAACACACGTTTCTGGGCGTGCAGGAGCTGGTGAAGCGCGGAGTGAAGGCGGACGGCGCGGTTGTCGCGGAGCCGACGCAGCTCAATATCGTCCATGCGCACAAGGGAGTCGCGCGCTGGAAGCTGCGGACCGCCGGCCGGTCGTGCCACAGTTCGGCGCCGGAGCAGGGCATCAACGCCATCTATCGCATGGGCAAGGTGCTGACGGTCATCGAGCGCTTTGCCGAAGAACTACGTGCCAGCCGCACGGACCCGCTGCTGGGCCCGCCGACGATCAGCGTCGGCCGCATCGAAGGCGGCTCCAGCGTGAACACGGTGCCGGACAAGTGCCAAATCGAGATCGACCGGCGCATCATTCCGGGTGAAAAGCCCGAAGAGGCGCCGCGCCAACTCGCACAATTCCTCGAAAGCGCTGGCTTTGATTTGCCCCTGGAGATGACGCCGCTCTACATCAACGCGCCGGCGCTCGGTCCCAAGGGGTCGGAAGATCTGGTGAAGCGCCTGGGGGCAGCCATCGACGCAGTGCGTGGCAAACACTCCGTTCATCCCGTGCCCTACGGCACCGACGCCTCGACGATCGCGGACAGCGGCATACCGGCCGTGGTGTTCGGCCCCGGCAATATCGCCCAGGCGCACACCTGCGATGAATGGGCGCCGCTTGACGAACTCGAACAGGCGAGTGAGATTCTGTACAAGTTGGCGCTGTCGTGGAATTGAGTCATGGCTTGCGGCTTAGCGCTCGCGTGATCTGGCGCGAGCGCTAAGCCGCAAGCGGAGCTGCTATTTCGTCGGCTCGAACTTTTCCAGTTCTAGAATCACATCGTGTTTGCCGACCTGGACGTGCTGCTTGACCATGCCGACGCCGGGCGAGTACCAAGTGGTGACTTGCATTTTCTGCGTGCCGATGGTGAATTCGCGGCTTTGGACGACGACGGTGCCCTTTAGCAATACTGTTGGCAGCTGCACATCCTGCTGATCGACGGTGAATTCGCCCTTGATGACGGCATTTTCGCTCTGCGATTCGCACTTCCAGGCAGGCGTCCCCTTGGCGGCCTTGGCCTTCAGGATGCACAGCGGCGGGCTGATGAGCTTGCCGGCGCTGCTGACGCGATAGACGCCGTCGTCGGAGACCAGCACCTGCTCCAGCACAGGTGCCAGCACCTGCTCCAGCACAGTCTTGCCGGCGTTCTGGATTTGCAGCTCATAGCCGTAGACTTGTTCGGGCCGATCGACGCCCTCCTTGGTCCTTTTTCGGAGAGAGAAAGCCTGCTTGGCGCCGGCCGTCACGATGACCATTTGCTTGGCGGCAGCGGGATCGGTCGTCTTGGGCGCTTTCAAATCGGTCACGCGATAATGCCATTTGTAGCCGGTGGCGATGGGATAGAGCAGGTCAGAAAACTCCTTGGGCTGATCTTGCTCTTGACCGCCCATGGGCACGGCACAGACAAGGGCCAGCAGGACGACTATCGAACATTGCGCGGGTTTCATGGCGAATTGTTCCTAAAAAAGAGGCCAACGGGACGATTGGGACCTTGAGGTTCATTTTGAGAAACGGCGCTGCGAAATGCAATGGCAAGTGCGCCGACGAAAAATCCAGGCCCGCGCCCAAAGGCGACGCGGACCTGGATAAGCAGGGGGAGTCGTTGATCCTTACCCCAAGATTCGCTGCGCTCATCCTGGGGCTTGGAACGATGTTCATGGGCGCAGGCGTTTGAGCACGTCCATGGTGCTGATGACGCCGATCAAGGCGCCGTCTTCATCGACCACGAACAGGCGATGGACGTGCAGGCCGATCATGTCGTTGACGACCTTGGCGGCCGGGGTAGTCGGCGCCACGGCGAAGACGGCCGGCGTCATCAGGTCGCGCACCGTGGTCGTGTCAACGTTTTCGATCTGGAAGCCCGGCTTGGGCTTGCCCTGGCGCGTGTGCAGTTCCTGTTCGTAGAAGTACGCCGGGCTGGGCGACAGATAGTCGCCCTTTTCACGGTCGTGGACGAGCAGGTCGGAACGGCTCAAGACGCCGATCGGCCGGCCGGCATCGTCGATCACCGGGGCGGCGCTGTAACCCTTGTCGGTGAGCAGGGCCAGCGCTTCGCGCACGTTGGCGTCGGCCCGCAGCGAGATCGGGTTGGCGATCATCAAATCGCTGGCGGTCGCCGCGTGCAGTTTCAGCGTTGGCGTCGTTTTTGTTTCGAGGGTGATGTTCATGGTCGTTCCCCTTCTGCTGCAAAGAACCCACGGGAATCGCTGCGCTCATCCCGCGGCTTGATCAATCATGGGCATGGTTGGCGCGGGCAACGGCCGCGAGGATGTCCGTGCTGGACACCACGCCGACCGGACGTTCCTGCGGATCGACCACAATGACGCGATGAATGTGGGCGTCGAGCATCATCTGCGCCAGCGTGCCGATGCTGGTGCCTTCGGGCGCCGTGACGGGGTTTTTGGTCATTACATTGCGGACACAAGTTTGCGGCGCCGCCTCTTCTTCAAGCAACTGCCAGGCCGAGCAAATGCTGTGATTGGATTCCTTGCCCGGCTTCGCTGGAGCGCCGCGTTCGACCCAGTGGATGAAGTCCGTGGCCGACAGGACGCCGGCGCATCGGCCCTGGGCGTCCACCACGGGAGCGCCAGTCACCTGGGCGCGGGACAAGAGCCGCGCGGCGCCCTGGACCGACATTTCCTGCGGAACCATGACCACGTCACGCGACATGACATCATTGGCACAAAGCCCCAACAGTGGTTTTTGAGCGCTAAGAACCATCGCACACCTCCCTGCTATTTGCTTGTTCTCAGTAAATGCAAAGGCCGTGCCGACGGATCCCTCCGTGGCAACCGTCACACGAACTTCTCGAAACCCAGCGAATTGCCGCGGCTTTTCGATCATGGCGCCGCGGCTCAGCAATGTATTTTCTGCAATTGGCACGGCCGCTGATTGAATTGCGTCAGTCGACCGTGTCGGGGACGCACAGAGGTGTGGGCGGAAACGGCACAGTCCGGACGCCGCTCAGCTGTGTCGATTTTATCACGGACAGGAAAATGCTGAAGAGATTTCTAAGATAGATGAAACGCCACGGCAGAGGCTTCGGAGATGCGCTTGTGTTGCAGGCCGGCACCATCATCCTGATCTTGAAAATCGCGGTCATTGCCGTCACCGGTTTGCTGGCTGCTTCGCTGACGGCGCTGAGTCGCGGCAACTACCGGTTGCACGGGCGCATCAACATGGTGTTTTTTGCGCTAACCCTAACGGCTGTGCTGGGGCTGGAAGCGATCGTCAACGTGTTCGCTCCAGGATTGCTGGAAGAACACCTCAGAATTCATGACGCACAGACGTCGCTGCGAACGCACTTGTGGTTTTCCGTTCCCTCGGCGGCGCTGCTGTTGGCCATGCTGCCGACCGGACTGCGCCATTATCGCTGGGTGCACATTGGATTGGGGTTGGTATTTCTAGGGCTGTGGACAGGCACTTTCATCACTGGCGTGTTCTTTCTGCCGCACGCTGCCGCGCCGTGAACCATCCCGAACAGTGACCCGAAAACAAGAGGCCCGTTTAGAAGCTGTTTCAAAACGGGGACTGGCCCGTTTGCCTTGGGGGGCCTGTCCCCGTTTTGAAACAGCTTCTTAGCGCACGCAGGATTCTCCGATGGCGAGGGATCCGGCGTGCGCTCAACGGGCCTTGGGATTGGACGCGCAGTTCTAACTATTGGTCTGGGGATTCTCCGGGGCAGGGGCGGGCGGCGTTTCGACGGCCGGCGCTTGTTCTTCCTTCGGCATTTCTTCGATGCGCGGCGCCGGCGCGGTGACCTTGGCACGAACCTTGGTTTCGCCTTCCTTCAGCAGCTCCAGATACGCCGTGCGGCCGGCATCGCCCAGACGCCGCTCGTGCCGCTTGATGACGCGCGTATAACCGCCCGGTCGATCCTTGAAACGCGGGCCGAGATCCGTGAACAGTTTTTGCACGATGGTGCGCAGATCGGGCTTGTCGCCTTCGGGCTCAACCGCGGCGATCGAGGTCGAACCGAGCCGCATGATCACGAGCCGCCGGGCGTGCAGCGTGCCTTGCTTGGCCAGCGTGATCAGCTTCTCGATAAAGGGCCGCACGGCCTTGGCCTTTTCCAGCGTGGTGATGATGCGCTCATGGCGAATCAGCGCCATCGCCAGATTGCGATACATGGCGGTGCGATGCGGCGCGTTGCGCCCCAGTTTGTAACCGGCTCGTCGATGTCGCATGACAATAATCCCGTCAGTAAGCCCACGGACCCCCCGTCCGTGGGCTTGCATGATCGTTTAGCGTCGCGCCGCGGGCAACTTCATGCCCAGGGCCAGGCCGCGTTCGGACAGTTTCGCTTTCACTTCCTTGAGCGTGGTTTCGCCGAAGTTGCGCACTTCGAGCAGCTCGTCGTCGTTACGGATCACCAGGTCGCGCACCGTCGTGATGCCTTCCGATTCGAGGCAATTGGTCGCGCGCACCGACAGCTCCAACTCGGCCAGGCTCATGCCCAGCTTGCGCTCCAATTCCTGATCGACCTGTTCGCCGACTGGGGCGGCGTCCATGCGGTCGTCGAGGGCCAATTCCGGGCCCGGCTCGGCGTACTGGATGAACGGATTCAGGTGCTTGCGCATGATCTTGGCGCCTTCGACCAGCGCCAGGTGCGGACCGATGGTGCCGTTGGTCCAAATCTCCATCGCCAGCTTGTCGTAGTTGGTGCGCTGGCCGACGCGCGTTTCCTCGATCTCGTACTTGACGCGCACCACCGGCGAAAAGCTGGCATCGATCGGGATGACGCCGATCTCGCGTTCCTTGCCGGCGTTTTCGTCGGCGGTGCGATAGCCGCGGCCATTCTCGACGGTCATTTCGATCACGAACGGCACATCGTCGGTCAGGGTGGCGATGATGTGCTCGGGATTGATGATCTGCACGGTTTCGTCCGCGATGATCTGGGCGCCGGTGACGACGCCTTTTTCATGCCGGTCGATGCGAATGGTCTTGGTCTGATCGCTGGTGTTCTTCACCACCAGGCTCTTGATGTTGAGGACCATGTCGGTGACGTCCTCGACCACGCCGGGAATCGTCGTGATTTCATGCTGGACGCCCTGGATTTTCACCCGGGTGACGGCGGAACCTTCGAGACTGGACAGCAGGATGCGCCGCAAGCTGTTGCCGACGGTGACGCCAAAGCCGCGTTCGAACGGCTCGGCAAAGAACTTTCCGTAAATGTCGGTCAAAGTTTCGCGCTGGCAGCTGAGACGGTTGGGCAATTCGAGACCACGCCATTTGACTCGCATAAGCCGAGGCCTCCATCGGTTACAAAAAGGTTCGCCGCTTGCGGCTTAGCGTAACCGCCGCAGGACCGCATCCCTTGGCGCTGCGCCGGTTAAGCTAAGCCGCAAGCGGCACCACCGCTATCTCGAGCAGAATTCGATAATCAACTGTTCTTGCAGCTGGTCGTCCCTCACCAGGCGCGGGTCGACATCGCTGCGCGACGGCAGGCGCGTCAGTCGGCCTTCCGGCGGCTCCGCGCCGGTGATCTCCAAGAAGTCGGGGATCGGCTGCGGGTGCGACGTCTGATTGAGTTTCACCAGCTTGACGCTATGTTCGCGGTTCTTGATCGCCACCTTGTCGCCGGCTTTCAAGAGCATGCTGGGAATGTTGCAGTGCTTGCCGTTCACCAGCACGTGCCCGTGGGTCACGAGCTGCCGGGCGCCGGCGCGCGACGGCGCGAAGCCGATGCGATGCACGACGTTGTCGAGGCGGCGCTCCATGATGCTGAGGAGCGCCTCGCCGGTGTTTTCCGGCGAGCGCGAAGCGAGGGTGAAGTAGCGGCGGAACTGATTCTCCAGAACGCCGTAGAAGCGCTTCAGTTTCTGTTTTTCACGAAGCCGCACGCCGTATTCGCTGAGCTTGCCGCGGCGATTGTGCATGCCGGGCGGGGTGTCACGACGCTCGATGGCGCACTTGGGGCTTTCACAGCGGGCGCCTTTGAGGTACAGCTTCATGCCTTCCCGGCGGCACATTTGACAAACGGAATCGAGGTAGCGAGCCATAATTTAGGAGTCAGGGGTCAGGGGTCAGGGGTCAGGGGTCAGGGGTCAGGGGTCAGGGGTCAGGGGTCAGGGGTCAGTCAATTACCACAAGCCCCAGGATGAGCGCAGCGATTCCTGGGGGGCAATCCTACACGCGCCGCTTCTTCGGCGGCCGGCAACCATTGTGCGGCAAGGGGGTCACGTCCTCAATGGCCTTCACATTGAGACCTGCTTGTTGCAGAGCGGTCACCGCCGATTCGCGACCGGAGCCCGGTCCCTTTACCTTCACTTCGATTTCTTTGAGGCCGAACTTGATGGCCTTGTCGGCGCAAACTTCAGCAGCGCGCTGAGCGGCGAACGGCGTGCTCTTGCGTGAACCCTTGAACCCCACGGTGCCGGCCGATGCGAAACAGAGGGTGTCTCCGTTCGTATCGGTGATGGTCACAATCGTGTTGTTGAAGGTCGATTTGACGTGGGCCACACCCCGGCTGACGTTGCGGCGCGTCTTCTTCTTTTTGCTTTTAGCCACGGCGCTTGCGTCCCCATGCAATGAACATGGCCCAACCCCGAGGGTCGGGCCTGGAAGTTACTATTCTTAGGAGAATATCGGTGTGCGGCAAGGAGGTCCAACCACCCGCGGGAATCGCTGCGCTCATCCCGCGGCTTGGAGTTAGCGCATTTCCTTGACGCCCTTCTTGCCGGCGACTGTTTTGCGCGGGCCTTTGCGGGTGCGGGCATTGGTGCGGGTGCGCTGGCCGCGCACGGGCAAGCCGCGGCGATGGCGCAAGCCCCGGTAGCAGCCGATGTCGCGCAGCCGCGCGATGTTCTGTTGCGTCTGCCGGCGCAACGGGCCTTCGACCACGTATTCGCGATCGAGGATCGTCGCCAGCCGGGCGATTTCTTCGTCGGTCAGTTCTTTGGCTTTGCGTTCCGGCTTCACCTTGGCCTTCGCGCACACTTCGAGCGCCGTCGTCGGGCCGATGCCGTAAATATAGCGCAGCGAAATGTGTGTCGGTTTGTCGTTGGGAAGGTCAACGCCGAGAATACGCGGCATGAATGCTCCTTACCTGATTGTGGGGCAGGCTTTCCAGCCTGCCGGCAGGCTGGAAAGCCTGCCCCACAACCCGTTACCCCTGGCGCTGTTTGTGGCGCGGATTGTTGCAAATCACGCGCACGACCCCGCGCCGGCGGATGATCTTGCAATTCTCGCAAATGCGCTTGACGCTCGCACGCACTTTCATGGCCCACCTCGTCCCGGCGGCAATTTCGGAAACCCGCATTGTAGGCAAAGCCCCAGGGCCGCTCAAGGGGAACATTATTCTACAGCCCAACCCAAGGCCGGCAAGCGGCGCGATATAGTATTCCCCATGACCATCGAACATCTCGCCCTCAATGTTGCCGACCCGATCGCTATGGCGGCGTGGTACGGCCAGCACCTCGGCATGCGCATCGCCCGCAAAGTCGAGGGGCCAACACGCACGCACTTCATCGCCGACGCCGCCGGCCGCACGGTCCTGGAGCTTTACCATCAGACCAAAGCGCCGATTCCGGATTACCGCGCCATGGACCCGTTCGTCTTCCACATCGCGTATTTGGCCGACGACGTTGCGGCCCAGCGTCAGCGATTGCTTGCCGCGGGCGCGATCAGTGCCAGCGAGATAACGACGACAGACGCGGGCGATGTGATGACTTTTTTGCGCGATCCCTGGGGCGTGTGCATTCAGCTGGTGAAACGCGCCAAACCACTGTCGTGATCGCCGCAAGCGGCGCACATTCAGCGCCCCGTCCGCACTTCCACTAATTTGAACGACAGTTTCCCCATCGTTTCAAGCAAGCCCTTCGCGGCCCGATCTTGGGGGCCAAAACTAACGTGCGTGGCGTTGACTTCGGTTTCGCGCATCGAGGAATCCACCGGCACCCAAACGCCGTTCAAAACAACCTCGTTCCATGCGTGGCCGCCGAAGGCCTTGTTGTCGTCGCCGATGTAAAGCAAACCGGACACTTCGCGCGACGGCACACCGGCGGCGCGGGCCAGCGTCGTGGTCATGAGCGCGTACGATTTGCAATCGCCCTTCTTGCGCTGCATGAGATCGTGGATGTTCGGCAGGGTCGCCGAAAGGCTCGGCTGCACATAGTCGTGCACGAAACCGACGATTCGCTGAACCTTTTCCGCCGCCGTCTGAGCGTCGCCGACCGCTTTCGCCGCGAGAGCCTTGATCTTGTCGTTGGTGATCGGGTAGGCCAACGTCTCTTGCAGGTTCTCTTCGATTTCCTTGGCACTCACCTTGGGCTGATTGCCGTACTTTTTGCCGAGCTTGAGCAGGGTGGGTCCTTTGCCGTCGGCAGGCAGGATGAATGCCTGCCGTGGGCCATCCTCGAATTTCGCGCCGTCCAGGCCCGCCACTTCCACGACGAGTTCGCGCACGTTGTGGGTCATCCCGAGCGGCCGATCCACCTTCACCATGCTCAGATTGAACAGATCCTGGCTGAACTCGGTATTCTTGGCTTGCCCCTCGTTTTCCAGGCGGATATCGAAGACCGCGAACTTGCCGGTGAGCATGCGCCCCTGGTCATCGTAACGCGACAACATCGTGAGCTGCTTCGATTCGGTCTCGATCTCGTAGTACTTCACCGGCACGCCGGCCAAAATGCTCGATTTGATGCTCGTCACCTTGCTGGTCTGCGGCTCGATTTTCAGTTCCTGCATGCTGAAGTCTTTGGACGCGATGCTAGCGCCTTGCTTGGGCGCCCCGCGAACCCAGCGTTCGGTCGCGGTGCTGTCGAGGTACGTGTAATCGATCGGGCCATGGTCCTTCTTCTGCGTGACGCCCCCGGCGACTTGCGTGATCTTGAAACCGTCGCCGGCGCGTTCCAACCCGATCGTGACTTTGATCCGGCCGTCGCTCTGCTCAAACTCCCCGCGCAGCAAACGATAAGGGGCCTTCGTCTCAAACACCATGCTCTGGGTCATCGACAGCTCTGCCTTCTGCCCGAACGACACCAGCTTCATGACCAGCGTGAACGACTCGCGCACGCCGTCGTCCAACTTGTCGCGCGCGATTCGGCAATAGCCGATCTTCTTGTCTTTCATGTTGTCTTTCATGTAGACGCCGTACCAGTCCGACAGCGGTTCCAGGTCCTTGGCGGCGATGGTTGCCGGCAGCTTGTCGTCCGCGGCGACCGGTTGCGACCAGCACAACAACCAGGCGAGCGACACAAGCAACAAAAGCAGGCGCGACATAAGAACTCCTTGATTGCGGGATTTTCCTGTTGTATGGCGGATTGCATCGCCATGTGCGATGACCGCCCGGCGACTGGACACCCTACGAGTTACTTCTCACTCTGCACCGCGCACCAAACGCACCGTTTATACCACATTTACTAGCAATTCGTACAGGTCACGAAAAAGCTCTCGAAATCCTGCAAATTGGTCAGTTGCAGCGACCGCTAGAACCGCTACAATGTTGCCTTAACGTTTGCCGCGTCGCGGCATCCCGCCCTGTACCAGCGCACGTCAGGGTAGCACACGAGGCGTCGATGGAAAAGTGGATGTGCTGGGGCGCCATGGGGGTCTCTGGCGTACTCTTGGTGCTGTTTGTCCTAGACGCCGTTCCGGCGGTCCAATTCCCATTCGGCGGCTTGAACCTCATCGTCGATGCCGTCAGCGCCGTCGCCTGCGCGATCGTGCTGTATCTCGCTTGGGACGCCTACACCGATCTTCGCTGATGGGCGAGCCGGGAGCGTAAGCGACCGGAGGAAGTTCTCGCCGTCAACTCCGGTCGCTTACGCTCCCGGCTCGCCTTGCTTGGCTTTGGGACACGCCAATTCGACAAGCGCTTCCAGTACACCTTCCATCGTCGCAGTCTTCGCTTCCGCGGCGACCGGCAATTGTCGCGCGGTCACTTCCGCACTCGTCACCGGGCTGATCGTAACTAATTTGAGGCGCCCTTCTCGGATACTCGCCAAGCAGGTGTCATCGAGCCGTGCCAGCAAGGAGCGCGCGATGTTGGCGCTCGTCAACGTAACGAATTCAATGTCGCCGCGCCGCAATTGCTCGAGCACGGCTTCATCCAAGGCCGGCGCATCCACCTGAGAATAGACCGCGATTTGCTCGACCCAGCAATGATCCGCAAGCTGTTCGCGCAACAACTCCCGGCCTCGATCCGCTCGAGCCAACAGTACGCGCTGGCCGGCGCCGATCACCTGCTTCAAAGCCTCAGCCAGGTCCTCCGATTGAAAACGCGCCGGTACAAGGTCGGGTTCCAGATCATGGCGTCGCAGCGCCGCCGCGGTTTTGGGGCCGATGGCGGCGAGTTGCAGCGGCCCCAGCGCCCGCAGATCGAAACCGAGCGTCCGCAACCGACCGAGGAACGCGTCGACGCCGTTGGCGCTGGTGAAGACGAGCCAATGATAACGCCGCAGCTCACGAAGCGCCGCATCGACGGGGCCCCAGTCGGCCGGCTCGCGAATCTCGACGGTCGGCATTACGACCGGTGCCGCCCCCAGCTCGATGAGCCGCTGGACGAATTCGCCGCTCTGATGCGCCGGCCGGGTGACGAGCACGCGCCGGCCGTAAAGCGGCAGCTTTTCAAACCAAGCCAGCTCTTGGTGAAGCGACGCGACGGGCCCGACGAGAATCACGGCCGGCGCCTTCAAGCCTGCCGCCTGTACGGCGTGCGGCAGCTCGGCCAGCGGCGCCGCCACGGTTCGCTGCGTGCCCATGCTGGCATCCTGCACGGCGATGGCCGGCGTTTGCGCATCTTTGCCCGCGCGGATCAGCGTTGCCGCCACCGCGTCGAGTCGGGCCATGCCCATGTAAATCGCCAACGTGCCGGGAAAACGCGCCAACGCCGGCCAATCGAGCAGCGTTTCCGGCTTGTCGGTTTGCTCGTGCCCGGTGATGAAGGCGACGGCGCTGGCACAGGCGCGATGCGTCAGCGGCACGCCGGCATACGCCGCAGCCGCCAGCGCCGCCGTTACGCCGGGCACGATTTCGAATGGGACGCCAGCGGCCTTGAGCGCCTCCGCTTCCTCGCCGCCTCGTCCAAAGACCAACGGGTCGCCGCCCTTGAGCCGTACCACGCGCCGACCTTGCCGGGCTGCGGCGATCATCGTCTCATGAATCGGCAAACAACGCTCGGAATGCTTGGGGGCCAACGCGGTGACGCAGACGCGCTCGGCATGCGGGGGCGCGTGTTCGAGCATTGCCTCGGGTACGAGATGATCGTAAAGAACAAGATCGGCCAGCCGCAAACATTCGACGGCGCGCAACGTGATCAACCCGGGATGTCCCGGCCCGGCGCCGACCAGTGAAACAAGACCTGTGTGAATTTGCGACACGAACGGTATTTTACCCGGCGAGCCGCGGGGCGTAAGCCCCCGGTTTGCGAATTCAAAAGCGCGGTGGGATCAAGAACCCGGGGGCTCACGCCCCACGGCTCGCCGATGCCTCGCTACACCTCGACCAGCTCGGTTGATTCTTCCAACTCCGGCGTCGCGCGCTCCTCGCGCCCCTTGTACACGCACATCAAGATCCCCACCTCGTAGAGAAGGCACATCGGCACCCACATCATCAGCATGCTCGGACCATCGATGGACGGTGTGATGACCGCGGCGAACACGGCCATCAGGAAGATCGAGATCTTGCGCTTGCTCCGGTAGGTTTCGATGCTGCACAGGCCGATCATGTACATGAACAGCATCACCAGCGGCGTTTGAAACGAGATGCCGAAGACGGCCGGCATGAAGATCGCGAAACTGAGCCACTCGTTCAGGCGCAGGTCGGGCTCGGCGCCAATCAACTCGTTAAACCAGAAGAGAGCTTCGATCGCCTTCGGGACGACGAAAAACTGGCAGACGGCGCAACCGGCCAGGAACAATAACAGGCTGAACGGCAAGTACACGTTGACCAGCCGCTTTTCCTGCGGATAAAGCCCGGCCGCGATGAACGCCCAGATCTGGTAGAACACCCACGGGCTGGACAGCACGAACCCCGCCATGATCGCGATCTTGAAATAGACCACCAACGGCTCTTGGATACTGAGCGTTTTCAGCTTTCGAGGGTTGGTCAGATTATGCAATTCTTGTGCGTGCTTGGCCTCGGCCGCAGGGTCCGGCCGAACCATTTGAAACTTTTCCCAATCGCCGGTATCGACGATCAGGGGATTGACCCAATCGCCGAGTTCCATTTCCTTGAGCCACGCCATAATGGCCGACATCAAGTTCGGCAGCACGGCCTTCTCATTCGCCGCTTGGGGAACCAACGGCCGATTGACCGGTCGAATCCACACCTCCTGAATGCGGACCGGCAGGTTGTCGAATCGCTTGTTCTTGACATCCTGCTCAAGTGCCTTGATCCGCTCGGCGTAATAGCGTTGGTAATAGGCTTCCAATTGTTTATCCACCGGCGCGGTGATGAACTCCAAGATCCAACTCGCCAAGAAAATGCTCACGAGCATGCCGAGAATGAAGCCTTTGATGGCCCGCAAAAGGTGCGTGCGCAAATCGTCGATGTGCTCGCCGAACGTCATGCGCGTGTCGGAGAACATGTCGTCCGGGTCGACGAAGTCGTCTTGTTTCATGGCGGTCATCGACGAGGGCGGGCGGCGGGGAAGGACGTTGTCAACGCTGGCGAGCGTGCTCGCCATGAACAAAAGACCACCCACGGTGAGTAAAACTCACCGGCTAGGTGGTCCATTGATCGGATTCGTTTCTTGTTTCTTAATTCTACGTAGGCACTGGCTGGTTCTCAAGCAGCGCGATCTTACAATCCTGCAACAAAATTTGGGGGCCGATGGCAAAGGCTGCCGATTGTGACGGCATCCGCAAGCCGGCAACGAAGGGCGGGTGGGGTTTCATCTGAATTTTCCTTGGCAAACCCGCATTCCGGGCGCACGGTCCCTAGGATGGAATGTTGCGCCGATTCGCGAGGTGAACATGCGTTGTTGCATGCTTTTGTTGCTGTTCGTTCTGACTGGCTGCGAAAACCTGGTCGGCCCCTGGCGGCGCACGCCGGCCCGCGTCGATGATCCGCGTCTGAGCATCGCCGAACAGGAAAAACTCGGCCGCCAACACCTCGGGCTACCCGATGAATCGTCGCTCGCCGGCCCCAACTCCGGCATTGCCCGACCGGGAACCGGCGTGGTGCGCTGAATCTGGCTTGCCGTTTCGCGTGGCTTCAAGAAACCCGGTTTCTTGGAGAAACCGGGTTTCTGTAGGCGACACGCACTCGCCCTTGGCAATCCCCTTCGCATTCTGTCAGAATGAAAACCAAGGAAGGTCGCCATGCCCACGCCGCGCATCCTCATGTGTCCGCCGGATTTCTACGGCATTGAATACGAGATCAACCCGTGGATGAGCCGATCGCGCGGCAGCACGCCCGAGCGCGCTCAGGCACAATGGCAGGGCCTTCACGACACGCTCGTCAAACTCGGCGTCCAGGTGGAACTGATGACGCCGCAGCCTGGCCTGCCCGATCTCGTCTTCACCGCCAATGCCGGCCTTGTCTTTGGGCAGCGTTTCTTCAGCTCGCGCTTTCGTCATGCGGTCCGCGCCCGCGAGTCGCCGTATTTCGACGCCTGGTTTGCCGGCCACGGTTTCACGGTCGAGCATTTGCCCGAAGGCATGTTCTTCGAAGGCGCCGGCGACGCACTGTTTTGCGGGCGCTCGCTGTTCGCCGGCTATCGCATTCGCAGCGACGCGGCCAGCCATCAGCACTTGGGCAAAGTGCTCAATCGCCTGGTGATGCCGCTCGAACTCGTCGATCCGCGTTTTTACCATCTCGACACGTGCTTCTGCCCGGTCGCCGCCGGCGCGGCCGTCTACTTTCCCGGCGCTTTCGACCGCTACGCCCAGCGCGTCCTGGAAACGCACATCGACAAGCTGCTGCCGGTGGCGGAAGCCGAGGCGGCGCGCTTCGCATGCAATGCCGTGGTGGTCGGCAAAACGGTGATTGTGAACGCGGGCAGCGACGGACTCGCTGCCGGCTTGCGCAACTGGGGTTTCGAGGTGATCTTTCTGGAACTGGACGAATTTCTCAAAGCGGGCGGCAGCGCCAAGTGCTTGACGCTGCGCTTGGACGGCGAAGATGCGGCGGTGTGGACTTAAAGAAACCCGGTTTCTTGAAGAAACCGGGTTTCTACGCCGTCAGCGGCGGCTCTTTTGGCTGCGCTTGGCGAAACGCTTCATTCTTCTTGCAGCCGCGATAGATCATGAAGCCGACCACGCCCAGCGACGAGAACTGCGCGCCGAGCATCATGTAGATGCTCTGGTTGTACGTCGCCGGCAGATTCTCGTTCTGGTCCTCCGAACTGGAGTTGGCGATCGCTTCTTTTCAGGAAGGGCAAGCAAACGCCGGCGGCGCCCAGGCGAGGGTCAGGACAACGGCTATCAGCAGCAATCGCAGCCAGTTCATGCAAGTCCTCGACTGAATTCTCCCAGCGCGAAACAGTAAACCATGCTTGCGGTTAGCGCCCGCGCTGAACTATCCCAATCTCAATCATTCTATCCCCACCTCAATACGGCGGATAGACCTGATACAAGAGTATGTACACCACCACCCCGGTGATCGACACGTACAGCCAAATCGGCAAGGTCCAGCGGGCAACGCGCACGTGTTTGGGCCGACGGTCGCGGATTCCTTGATAGGCGACGTACACCGCCAACGGCGCCACCAGAGCAGCCAGCACCGTGTGCGACAGCAGAATTGCGAAATACACGAGTCGCACCCAGCCCTCGCCGCGGAAGCGCGTCGGCTGCCCGTCCAGGACCGCGAAGTGGAACCAGAGATAGCTGGCGAGGAATGCGATGGACACCACAAGCGCCGACAACATGCAAACCTTGTGCAGCGTTTCGCGCCGTTGCTTGATCGCCAACCAACCCAATACGAGCAGCACCGCGCAAAGCGCGTTGAGCGCGGCGTTGCAAGCGGGTTGGAGATAGCGCTCCGCCGCGATTTGCCGCACCCGCTCAACCAGCGCTGGCAGACTGTCGTGGTCCCGGCCGTCGATATAGCCGCGCATGTTGCCTTCGCGATCGATGACCACCAGGCTGGTCGTGTGATCAATCTCGTCGCCGGGCGTGGGGTTTGGTTTGCGCTTGGCGGTTTGGAAAAAGCACTTTTGGACGACCGTCAATACATCTTCGCCCTCGTCGTGTTCGGTCAGGAAGAGCCATTGCGTTTCACTCGCCTCTTGGTCGCGCGCGTACTTTTGCAGAAGCTGCGGATCGTCGCCGGTGAGCGCGATGCTCACAAGAACAACGTCGGACTTGCCGGCGAAAATCTGGCTTAGCCGGCGCATCACCGGTACGGTTTTGGTGCAGGGGCCTTGGCAAGTGGGATAGAAGAAGTGCGCGATCCAGACCTTGCCGCGCAGGTCTGCCAGGCTAACGATCTTGCCGCTGCGCTCGGTGAGCGTAAAAGGGCCGACTGCGAGCTTGTCGGAAAACGAGTTGAACTCACCGGCGCGTGCAAGATTTGCGAATGCGATCCATGCCAACAGGGTGCAACAGCCGAATGAACGCATGATTATCGAGGCCACCAACCCAACACGCCGTCGGGCATCAAGACGATGATCATCATCACGCCCATGATGAGCACGGGGATCATGATGCAATACACCTTGCCCCAGTCTTGCTTCAGGTGCATGAAGATGTAGGCGACGCAGCCTGCCTTGATGATGGCGACAAGCAGAATGATGACGACGCTGGCCATGGAGCTGATGAAACCCATGTGCACCGCCGTGTTGGCGATAAACGAAACCGCCGTGAAGATGCACAGGGCGATGAACACCGTGATGTATGCTTTGAACAGCGCCGACTTGTCGTCGTGGCCGGCGTCGTGATGTTGGTCGGACATTTTTTGTTCTCCGATCAGCTATCCAATACCCCCAAGCCTCGCTGCGCTCGGCTTGGGGCTTGAGGCATTCTTTACACCAGGTACAGCAGCGGGAACAGGAAGATCCACACGATATCGACAAAGTGCCAGTAAAGGCCCGTGATCTCCACCATGTTTTCATGCTGTGGCCCGAACCGGCCGCGCGCCGCCATCACCAGCATGACGGCGAAGACCACCAGCCCGCCCAAGACGTGCAATGCGTGGAACCCGGTCATCGCGAAATAGCACGACGCCCACATGTTGCCGTAGGGAATCGAATACGACAGGTGGGCGTGCGGATCCATCTCCAGGATGCCAACGACCAGCTTGGCGTCGGCCGGCCGGCTGCGCTCCGGCAAATCAGCGTACTTCGACGGTTCGGACTGCATCTTGTCCTTGCCCGGGTGCTTTTCCTTCATCGTCTTGGTGCCGAGGATGCGCTCGTTGACGTCCTTGGGTTGGAGCGTGCCGGCCTTGATTTCTTCGAGCAATTTCAAGCACGCTTCTTTGGCCTTGTCGTTGACGCCGCCGTGCTCCTTGATGTGTTCGAGTTGCACCGTCACAGCCCGCATGAACTTGTAGCCCTGCGGCGTATCAAGCTTCTCGTGAACACGGGCCGGCAAAATTCCGTGCGCGAACTTCTGCTGATATTCGTAAGCCTTGATCGCGAGGAAGACGCAGCCCAGGACGAAGGTAATGGCCAAGTAGCGAACGGCCTTCTGGGTGCCGCCCATGTGCAGGTTCCAATGGGCCAGTACGACCGTCAAGCTGGAGCAGATCAGGACAAAGGTATTGACGGCGCCGATCCATTCGGCCAGGTGCACGTCGTGCGGCGTCGGCCAGGGCATCGCCGCGGTCGGCTGGCCGTTGCGGTAGATCAGGTACGTTCCGATCAACGCCGTGAAGAACATGATTTCCGTGACCAGGAACAGCCACATGGCCAGCTTGCCGTTGGGCAGCGGCAACCCCATGTGGACCTGCGGTTCATCGTGATTGTCGTGGGACATTGGCATCTCTTCTGTTGCGTGTACGAGTGTGGTCCACTCGCTCCACGAGTCGACTACACTTGCATCCAATTCTCGATCAGCAGCAGCCCCAGGAGCAGCGGCAGATACAGCAGCGACGCATGCAGCACGCGCCGCGCTTGGGTCTGCGTCTTTTCCCGCAGAAAACCGAGGGCCGAGATTGCGAAGCCGACGCCCAAGACCAGCGCGCCGACCGCATACACCAACCCCGCCTGATGAAACAGCGCCGGCAACAGGCTGACCGGAATCAGCGCCAGGCAATAGCTGAGCATTTGCCGGCCCGTCATCGTTCCCTGGGCATCCACCACCGGCAGCATTTGCAAACCGGCGCGGGCGTAGTCCTCGCGGTACATCCAGGCGATGGCGAGGAAATGCGGCACCTGCCAAAGGAACATGATCAAAAACAGCGCCACGATTTCGCGATCGATCGTGCCGGTGACCGCCGTCCAGCCGATGACCGGCGGCAACGCGCCGGGCACGGCGCCGACGAGTGTGTTCAGGGTCGTATGGCGCTTCAGCGGCGTGTACAGACACACGTAGCTGACGAGCGTAGCCGCGGCGACGATCACGGCCAGCGGATGTCTTGCCGTTAGAGCGAGCCAACTCAGTCCGGCTACGGCCAAAACCGCGCCGAAAACGAACACCTCGGTCGGCTGCAGACGGCCGGCGGGCAAGGGACGATTCTCGGTGCGCCGCATCAAGGCGTCGCTGTGGCGTTCCAGCAGTTGATTGAGCGCACTTGCGGCCGCGGCTACCAGGGCCGTGCCGAACAGAGTGTTGACCACCAGCGCCAGATCCGGTGCGCCGCGGCCGGCCAGAACGGCACCGGCGGCGACGGTGAACAGCACCATCACGGCAATGCGTGGCTTGGTCAGCTCGACAAAGTCCAAAGCGCGCGCGCGCGGCAGGACTTGAGTGCAGGCGCCGGTCTTCATGCGGCCACCTCCGCCGTCCGAGCGCTACGATGAGCTTGAAGCATCAACACTACCGTCGTCGCCAAGAGCATTGTTCCTACCACGTAATGTCCGGAGCGCAGCCAATGCAAGGCTGCCGATTCTTCGCCAGCCGCCGAGGGAACGTAATAGCGCTTCATCCAGCTAAACCACGCTTCCACACCAAGCAGCGTCTGCACAGCCAACAACCCCAAGAGGATGCGATTGGGCCAGCGGCAGGCGTCACTTTCCCACGCCAGCTTGACGAGCCACAGCAGACCGGCTGTCACGGCAAACGCTCCCAGCAGGTGCCCGCGTGCCGCTAAAGGCGATCCCTGGTGCCGCACCATGCCGCCCAGCACCATTTGCAGGTAGACGAGGGCGACCATGGCCAGCGACCAGCGCCGCAGCGCCGCAGCGGCCGAATTTGTGATCGCTGCCGACCAGCTTGGCGATGTAAACAGCGCCACGCTCAACAGCGTTGCGAAGACAATCGGCGCAAACGAACCATGCACCCAGGCCAACGTCGGTCCTAAAATCGCATTGAGCTGCACGCGGAAGATGCCGAGCAGCCCTTGCGCCGTGATCAGCAATAGCGCCGCCGTGCCCAACCATTGCAGCCAACGCCGCGACTCACCCAGCCATAGCGCCCCGGCCAACGCGATCCCGCACAGGCCGACGAACCAACCGGCCAAACGATGGCTGTGCTCAATCACCCAGCCGCCGCTTTGCTGGCCGGTGATGATCTCCCCAAGCGCACTCAGCGGATTGACGACCGATCGTTGATCCGCCATGCCTACGCCCTTGGTCGTCACCTCGGCGCCTAAGAACAACAGCGGAAAGGCGGCGAGCACGGTCAGCACCGCAAGCGCGTGAATCGCCGGATTGTTCGATGCCGCTTGCATTGATGCTCTTCAAAACCCGCGGGATTCGCTGCGCTCATCCCGCGGCTTGCTGATCGCTGACTCCTGACCCCTGACTCCTGCTAATGTCCCGCCGTCGGCAACGGCCCATCCCACTTCAGCGTTTGCGGCAGGTTGTCCTCGGTGCGGCCGGGGACTTCGCCGTATTCATACGGGCCGCGATAGACGATCGGCGTCGTTTCGAAGTTGCCGTGCGGCGGCGGCGTCGCGGCGGTCCATTCGAGCGTGTTGCTATTCCACGGATTGCGCTCGGCCGTCTGCTTGCCCAGGAACAAGCTCAACAGAAAATTCGCCAGGAAGATGAGCTGCGACAAGCCCAGCAGAAGGGCGCTGATCGTCATGATCTGGTTGAGCGTCACCAGCGGGCTTTCCAGAACGGCGGCCGTCACGTCCGGAATGCGCCGCCGCATGCCCGCCGTGCCGAGGATGTGCATCGGGTAGAATACGCCGTTGGCGAACACGAACGACAACACAAAGTGGACCTTGCCCCAGAATTCGTTCATGAACCGCGCAAACATCTTCGGGAACCAGTAATAGATGGCCGCGAAGATGCCCATCAGGCTGCTGGTGAACAGAACATAATGGATGTGGCCCACGATGAAATAGGTGTCGTGAATGTAGATATCGACCGGCGTCGCCGCCATGAAGATGCCCGACAGCCCGCCGATGATGAACAGCGCCACGAACGACAGGGCAAACAGCATCGCCGACGTGAGCCGTAGGTGGCCGTGGTAAATCGTTCCCAGCCAGTTGAAGACCTTGATGGCCGAGGGCAGCGCGATCATGATGGTCGCAATCATGAAGCCGGTGCCGAGCCGTGGATCCATGCCCGACTGGAACATGTGATGGCCCCAGACGATAAAGCCCAGCCCGGCGATGCCCGCGATCGAGTAAATCATGGCGCGATAACCGAACAGCGGCCGGCGCGAAAAGGTGCTGATGATGTCCGAGACCATGCCCATCGCCGGCAGGATCATGATGTAGACCGCAGGGTGCGAGTAGAACCAGAAAAGGTGCTGCCACAAGAGCGTCTGTCCGCCGCCCGGCCCGGTGTTCCAGTTGCCGAACGTCAGGCCGTCCGGCAGGAAGAACGTCGTGCCCAGCGTCTTATCAAGCAATTGATAAATCGCCGCGACGGTGAGCACGGGCAAGGCGAACGCCTGCAAGATGGCGGTGATGAACATGGCCCAGATCGTCATCGGCATGCGAAACAGCGTCATGCCCGGCGCCCGCATGTTGATGATCGTCGTGATGTAGTTGATGGACCCGGCCATCGACGACACGCCGACGCAGGCAATCGACAACAGCCAGAAGATCTGCCCGTGCCCGGAATTCGGCGCCGCCGGCGACTGAAAGCCCTGGTCGGCCGGCATGGCGGCGCTGGCGAGCATGGCGTAGGAGGTCCAGCCGGACGCCGGCGCCCCGCCTTCCACGTAAAAGCTGATCAGGATGAGCACGAACGCCGGCCACATGAACCAGTACGACATCATATTCAGCCTCGGGAACGCCATATCCGGCGCGCCGATCATGAGCGGGATCGTGAAGTTGCCGAACGCCCCGGCCAGGAACGGGATGATGACGAAGAAGATCATCACCGTGGCATGCATCGAGAACAGCATGTTGTAAAACGACTCGGACATGCGGCCGCCGTTGTCCTTGAACCACTCACGCAGGATCGGGATTTCGGCATGCGGCCAGGCGAGCTGAATACGAACCAGCAATGCCAACGTGCCGCCTACGCCGAGAAAGATAATCGACGTGAACAGGAACTGCATGCCGATGATCTTGTGATCGGTCGAAAAGATGTATTTGCGCAGGAAGCTCGGCTCATGGTGTGCATGAGCCGCAGTTTCCGGAGGATAGCCGACGCTCATGAAAAAAACCTCACCGTTTAGCCCCGGTTCGCAGAACCGGGGCGTGATTTACTTCTGGCAATTGATGCTGTTTCCGCGACCTCGGCCCGCCCCGGTTCTGCGAACCGGGGCTAAACAAATCTCACTTGACGACCGTCTTGCTGTGTTCACTCTTGCCTGTCTGCTCGAGCCAGGCCAAGAAATCCTCTTGGTCCGGATGCACGTAGACGCGGCCGACCATGCGCCAGTGACCCCAGCCGCACAATTCGGCACAGGGGATGTCCCAAACCTTCGTCCGATCCTTGGGCTGGCCTTGCTCGTCGCGGCCCATGCCGTCCTGCCAAACGAACTGGCCACCGGCATCTTTGACGCGCACGGTGTTGGTCTTGGTCGGCGTGAACCACACCGGAATGACTTTACCGGGCAGGGCGTCCTGCTTGACGCGGAAGTGCGGCAAGTTGAAGCTGTGCAGCACGTCGCGCGTGCTGAGCAGCACGAGCACCGGATTGCCTTTCCAGTCTTTGTTGACGGTGTCGCCGAATGTGTGCAGTTCGTTAACCACGTGCACGTCGTCGCTGTGCGGGTTCTTGGCGAAGGAATCCATGTCGTCCTTTTCGGCCGTCGGTTTCTCAAGCCAGTCGCGCAATCGCTGGGCGCTGGGGTAGCGGAAACGCCATTCAAACTGGCGGGCGCTCAACTCGATGCGGACCGGCGTCTTGTTGCCGACCAACTCGGCCATGCGCGATTGATACTTGACGTTGGCCCAGGTTCCGACCTGAGCGAAGGCGATGTACAGGAGGATGGCGGCCGGCACGATCGTCCAGGCCAGTTCAATCTTGTGCGGCGTATCGATCAGGCCACCGATCGGCTTGAGAAAGGCCGGCACCGTCGGCGCGCCCTCCGGCTTCGAGCCGCCGCCGTATTGCCAAAGGAAGACAACCAGGACCGCCTCGGTGACGAAGAAGAAGAACGTGGTGATCCAGAGGATCACATTGAACAGAAAATCGACGCTGGCGGCATGCGTGGACACGCCCTCCGGCATCCACATGCCCATGGCCGGCGCTGCAAAAGTCAGCGCCGCCATCGCGATCATGTTGACGGCAAAAAACAGGGCCCACATTTTTCCCACGGGAACGATCTCCTGCGCTGTTTACCGTTTCGCGTTCACGTCGTCGCTCGCACCAAGCGATCGCCAAGTCGCAAGCGGCCGATCAATCAATGTTGATTCCCCGATCCTTCCGCATCGACGGATACGGTAAGGTCTGAACAAAATTGACCAGGTCCCAAATGTCATCGCTCTTGAGCTGCTTGCCGAAGCTGATCATTTCCGAGCCGTTGATGCCGGAGTGGATCCGGTAGTACAAATCGATGGTGCGCCGGCCGCCGCGGTAGATGCCGTTCGTCAAGTTGTTGGGCCGCACCAATGTCCCCCACAAATCGAAGCGGAACTTCGCCTGCCGGCCGTAATCAGTGTGGCAGTTGACGCAATTGGCGGCTTTGGCTTGCTCGTTGGCGACGCCCAGGAACAGCGTCTGGCCACGCATGACCGATTCCCGCATCAATTTCTTGTCGTTTTCGTCAAAAGGAAACGGCGCGATCTTGATCTCACGCGCTTGCGATTCGAGCCAACTGCTGGCGACGATCTTCGTCATCTTCGGGAGAAAATCGTCGAGCGGCCGAGTGGCTTTCGGCTCTAAAACGCCGTCCACGAGATCAAATGCCGTGCTGAACGCTTCGTATTCCACCTTGCCGCGAATACTCAGGTGCGTGACGTAGCTGACCAAAAGGTCGATGTCCCGGTCCGGCAGCAGCACAAACGCCGGCATCGCGGTCCCTTCAACGCCGTACTTGATGACGCGGTGCAGGTCGGCGCGGCGCGGCGGCCGCTTCTGATCGGTTTGATCCACCGATTGAAACTTGAACAGCCCCTGGCGATAATCACGCGGATGCGGATTGACCCAGCGCGCCGTTGGGCCGCGGCCGTCGCCGGTCACGCCGTGGCAGTGCAGGCAGTGGATGCGGTAGAGCACGCTGCCGCGCTCGAGCGTCCGGCTATCGAGTTTCAGCGCCTCACGGTGGGCGTCGTCGATGTATTCCACGGTCGGATTGGCCGGCGTGCCGAAGATTTGCGTGAGATAGTCTTCCATCGCTAACCGATCCTCCGTGGAGGCGGTCGTCGGATCACGCAGCAATGTTTCTTGCACCCACTTATCCTTTTTCGGGTACAGCGGATGCAGGGGATCGTGCAAATCCTTCATCGACAAGAGCGGCAATTGTCCGGGGCGGTCGGGGTCGAAGCGCTCGTCGCCGAGCTTTTCGCTGAGCACGAGGGGATCGCCGCGCACCACATACTTGACGAGGCTGGAATAAGGCGGATCGATTTCCCCGCAGCCGGCCAAGGTCAGGCAGAGCGCGAACACACCGATCGAGGCCGCGGGGAACAGCGTTCGCATGGAAAAAGCCACCGCATGCCGGCGCGACGTGTCGCCGCGCCGCCTCCTTCAGGGAACGGCAAGACCCCCCCCTGTGTCCCCCCCTTTGAAAGGGGGGGACACAGGGGGGGTTTATGGGATTGAGCTTTTGTAGTTGCCCACGGGGGACCGTCAAGCAGATGCGCCAAGCAGGCCACGGGCACGCCAACGCACCGCAGGAATGCTGCGTGACAGCAACCGGCATGCCGGCACGATTCCGCCTCCTTATGATGATGAATGCGGTTGGACGGCGCCGTCCAAGCGCGTCGTGGTCGCAATCACGGGAAAAACTGTTCGTGTCATTCTCAATTTCGAGAAGTTTGCAGGGTGCTTGCAAATGGTCTATCGCATTGCCCGATTCCTTCAGCTGGCTGGGATGCTAATCCTGCCCATCGCGATTGCGGGAGAGGTCCTCGAAAAAATCAAACTGAAGCCGTCTCTGATGCTTTCATCCTTAGGGGTGTTGGTATTCATCATAGGCTGGGCGCTGCAGCAGTTTGTGAAACCGAAGTAATTTGCCGCCCCGACGTAAGTCGCGCCACAAAATGCAACTGCCGCTGGAAAATCCACGACGCCGGCCAGGGATACAGCGGCACCTGTTGCGTCCAGTCGGCGACCGTCAGCCCCAGCTCGGCGAAGGCTGCGCGCCAGCGTTGTTCGCTCCAGTAGTTGTAGGGCAGCACGACGCCGTGATGGGCGTTGCCGACCCAATCCATGAAACGCAGCGTCGGCCCGGCCAAGAAACCATCGCGGCAATGATCTTTGATGATGATCGCTTGCCGGGCCACGCGTTTCGCCTCGCGCAGCAGCACCAGTGGATCGTTCGTGTGGTGCAGCACATCGACGAACATGGCCGCGTCCACGCTTTGGTCGGCCAGCGGCAGTGTCGTGCCGTCAAAGGCTTGCACGGGAATCCACGTCTGCGGCCGAACCAGGACATCAATGCCGGTGATTTGAATTTGCGGGTGTTTTTGGGCGATCAAATGCGCGACCTGCCCGTCGCCGCAGCCGATGTCCACGAGGCTATGCGCCGCCGCGGGAACGCGCGCAGCCAGCAATTCGCCAAGCACGCGCACGCGCCGGCCGAACACCATCTTCGAATGCAATTTGCCGACCAGGGTCATAGGGTTGCCGTCAAATCCTGCTTGCCGTTGCGCGCTCGCGCCGTGCGCAGCGGGACATTGTCCCGC
>Ga0080064_1000998_pt1 | contig 64356 bp, 62 predicted proteins | sample Subgrocontami54m_FD_69260 | JGI IMG/M metagenome (GOLD analysis project Ga0080064, IMG submission 69260) | Subsurface groundwater microbial communities from S. Glens Falls, New York, USA - GMW46 contaminated, 5.4 m (SPADES assembly) (version 2) ... | reverse complement strand
GGTCCCGCCGCCCCCGGACCGGCGCCCCGGCCGGGCCCGCGCCCGAGCCGCTGCTCGCGCTCGCGCTCAAACACGGCCCACTCCTCGACGAGTCGCTTGTGCGCGAATTCGTAGCCGATGGAGTCACCGATCCAGCCTCCGAGCAGCCCCGCCAGCACGCGCCCGCCGACGATCAGCACGGCGACCGCGCCGCCGAGCATCCACAACGACTGGTCGTAGCGGTACACAGCGATCGCCACAAGCACGATGAACAGCAGCAGTCCGATGCCCAGACCGGCGAAGGCGAAGGAGTTGACGATCAGGCTCTCGCGCTTGCGCATCCGCTTGTAGAGGTCGAAGAACTCGGGCGGGAGCTTCGGCGCCGGCTCGTACTCCGCCACCGCCCGGCTGCAGTGCGCGCATGCCTCGGCCCGCTTGCCCAGCGGCGTGTAGCAGTAGCCGCAGAAGCGCCCGACGTTCGGCGCCTCGCCCTTCAGCATGGCGGCCATCAGCCCGTCGAGCCGCTCCGAGAAGACCGGGATGTCAGCCGCTTCGTGCACCCTCGTCACGACGCTGCCTCGCGCCGCAGCTCGTCGCGCAGCTCGCGGAGTTGGATGAAGAACTTCAGCTTGTCCGCCCGCTGGTAGGCGGCCGCCCGTGCGCTCGTCGACGGCATCACGAACACCGGTGCACCGCCAATACGCTCGGGCTGTAAACCCAGGGTGCAAGCGCGCCCGGCGAAGACCTCGTAGATGCGCTTGCCGTTGAAGCAGACCAGCCGCGGCCGGCACGCCAGCAACCTCCGGCGCAACGACCGCGCTCCCGCCCGCATCTCGGCCATCGACAGGTCCGAGATCGAGGGCGAGGGCCGCCTGACTATGTTCGTCAAGCCGATGCTCCATTCGAGCGCGCGCACGTCCTCGCGGTAGCTCAGCGGCTCCGTGACGAGGCCGGCCTCGTACAGAAGGGGCCAGAAATGGTTGCCCGGGCCGGCGTAATGGTGCCCGGCCGCAGCGGACCGCATGCCAGGGTTGATGCCGACGAAGACGATTTCGAGCCCTTCCCGGAGATAATCGGGGACGCTGTTCACGATCAAAACGGTAGCACATGAGGTCGCGAAGAAACCGAAGCGCAAATTGCGCAAACATCGAGTATATTGCCCAACGTGAGCAGAGCATCGGCGAGCGACTTGCGCCTCAACCGCCTGCAGCTGCTGGCGGTCCTCCTTCCGCTCGTCTACATCACGGTCCTCGTCCTCGCGCTCGCGGTCTTCAAGCTGCCCTTCTGGGCCGAGGTCACCCTTGCCACCGGGATTTCCGTCCCGTTCGTCCTCGGCTTCACCTACATCGTCTTCGACATCGTCGCCCGCATGCGCGATGAGCTGATGCACCGAGAGCGGCGCTTTCGCGGGCTCCTGGAATCGGCGCCCGACGCGATCGTCATCGTCGCCCCGGACGGCCGTATCGTGATGGTCAACGAACAGGCCGGCCAGGTTTTCGGCTACGACCCGAGCGAACTCGTGGGCAACCCGGTGGAGATCCTGCTGCCGGAGAAGGCGCGCGCCATCCACACGGGGCATCGCGCGAGCTACTACGGGCGCCCGGCCACGCGCCCGATGGGCACCGGCATGGAGCTCACCGCCCGGCGCAGGGACGGCACGGTGTTTCCGGCGGAGATCAGCCTCAGCCCGATCGAGGCCGAGGAGGGTATGCTGGTCACGAGCGTCATCCGTGACATCACCGAGCGACGCCGCGCCGAGGAAGACCGCGAGCGCTTGCTGGCGGAGGCCGAGACGGAACGCGAACGCCAGCGGATCGGCATGGACCTGCACGACGGCGTCATCCAGTCGATTTACGCCGTCGGCCTGAACCTGGAGGCGGCGGCCGATGATGTCAAGGAGCACCCGGATGAGGTGCGGCGCCGCATCGACCGCGCCATCGACCAGCTTAACGACACGATCCGCGACATCCGCAGTTACATCTTCGAACTGAGGCCGGCCCGCTTCAGCGGCGACCTCACCGAATCGCTGGGTGGGCTGGCGCACGAATTCCGCGTCAATTCGCTGATCGAAACGTCGATCGACGTCTCTCCGAACCTGCCGCCGGTGAGCGGTGAGGGCGGTACCGCGCTGTTCCACATCGCGCAGGAGGCGCTCAACAACATCCGCAAGCATGCCCGGGCGTCCACCGTCGATGTGGGGCTGCACGCGGAAGGCGGGCACGTTACCCTGAGCATCACGGACAACGGGGACGGCTTCGATGCCGGCCACGACTTCTCCGAGGAGCACCGGGGGCTGCGAAACATGGCTTCACGCGCGCGGGCCGCGGGCGGTACACTCAGTATCGACGCGTCTCCCACCAAAGGCACGCGAATCCAGGTCGACATACCCGTGCAGGCAGCGCCAGGAGCACCGCATGAGTGACACTCGCATTCTCATCGTCGATGACCACGAGGTCGTGCGCGAGGGACTGCGCGCGCTTCTGAACCGCAAAGATGGGTTCAGCGTCGTCGGCGAGGCCGGCACGGTCGAACAGGCGGTGGCCGAAGCCGCGAAGACCGAGCCCGACGTCATCGTAATGGACGTCCGTCTGCCCGATGGCAGCGGCATCGAAGCGTGCCGGGAGATCCGCGAGGTGCGCCCGCAGACCAAGGTCATCATGCTTACGTCCTACGCCGATGAGGACGCCGTGTTCGCATCGATCCTCGCCGGCGCCGCGGGTTACCTGCTCAAGCAGACGCGCGGCACCGCGCTGGCCGAGGCCATCTCCGCGGTCATGCGCGGCGAGTCGTTGCTCGACCCCGCCGTGACGCAGAAGGTGCTGGAGCGCGTGCGCATGTCCGGCCAGCGGGCCGAGGATGATCCACTCTCGGCGCTCACCGAACAGGAGCACAAGATCCTGCTGCTCATCGCTGAGGGAAAGACGAACAAGGAGATCGCGGACGAAGTCTTCCTCAGCGACAAGACAGTGAAGAATTACGTCAGCAACATCCTGAGCAAGCTCAACCTGCGCCGCCGGTCAGAGGCCGCTGCCTTCATCGCCAGGCGCGAACCGCGCCCCGAACGGGATTAAACGCAGCGCGGCCGGCGGCCATGCTAGATGGCTTGGCGCCTGACCGCTACTCGTCGACCGGAACCTTCACCGTGGCCAACTGTGGATCTTGCGTGCCGCCGCGCGACGCGCGGTACATCGCCACCATCACTGCAGCAACGAACAGCGCCGCGAAGAACAGCTCCAGTACCCGTACCATGCTCTTCGTGTCACCGAACTCCAGGCCGCCCGCGCCCAGCAGCAATCCGAATGTGGTGTAGCCGATGACCCACAGACCGCCGCCCACGTAATCCAGCGGCGCCCACCGTCGATACGGGATGCGAAAGAGGCCGGCCGCGGCGGGACCGACGACACGCGTGTAGCCGGCCCAATGGTAGGCCAGGATGATCCAGCGGTGGTTCGATTCCATCGAGACACGGGCCTTCTCCATCAGCGGACCAAGCGATCCGCGCTGCAGCACGCGCGCCCACCCCAGCCGCCCCACGACGTAGCTGATCGTGTCTCCAAGCACGGTCGCGCCGAAGCCCAGCAGGAGGACCCACCAGATGTTGATGGCGCCGTTCTCGGCCGCGAGCCCGGCCAGGATCATGACCACGGCGCCAGGCACGAGCAGTCCCAGGAACATGCTGTTCTCCAGGAGCACGCCCAGGAAGACGACGTAATAGCCGTAGTCACGGAACAGGCGCTCCAGCTTGCCGATGCTCCATTGGCTGAACCGCTGGATGAAGGACAACTGGTGGTTGAGCGACTCAAAGGGCGAAATATGCGGCAGCACGAACAGGGCGAACGCCACCGTCAGCACCACCCAGTTAAGGTTGCGCTTGAGCCAGGGCGCCGACGGCGCCTGCGCCTCTGATGCGTCTTCCACTATGGCCTTCCCCAAGTCACGCCCGCGGGCGGATGTTCACAGAGGCACGTCGTTCTGCCCTACGCGAGCCAGCCTATCTCCCCCACTGCCGCGATGAACGGCAGATCCATTGTCGGGAAGCCTCGGAGCGTTCGCAACCCCGCCACGGCAGGATTGCGGCGTTTTGACTCCACGATCCCTTCAGGCAGGCGGGCGCACCGGACACCCAAGGCTCAATCCGTCGATCCGCGGCGATTTAATCTTATGTCGAGTTGATGTTCGGCAGCAATCGTACGAGTCATGGCCGCTGCACCAGCGACGCGAGCGACTCCGAGCCATCGGCGGCGTAGTACGACGCATCGAAGTCATCTTCGACCAGAGGCAGCAATTCCGAGCGGCGAGCGAGCACGTGCGCCGACTGCGCTGCCGTATCGGCATCCTCCTCCGACCGCCAGATGGTGACGCGGCCGATCTGGCGGTCCTGGGCGGTGGACAGCAGCTTGTACCCGCTCACATACCCCCGCCGCGCGGCGTAGTACGCCACCAGATCGTCCATGATGCGTGCGACCTGCTGCTCGGTATCGGGCTTGGGAGTCATGAGGGAGATCCGGGCGTAGAGCATCAGGGCCTCCATTCCACGAGCGCTCCGCGGGGCGGCGCGGCCTCGTGGACATGATAGTGCGGCGGGCGCGAAAGCAGAACCGTTTCAGATCGCTCGTCCCGGGGGAATTCGGCTGGTCCGAGCGGCGCTCGCTTCAGGATCCGAGGCGCGATCCCGCCACCTGTCCCGCCAGCACCAGCACGACTTCCAGCGGCACGGCCCAAAAGGGTACGCCGAGTGCGATGCGCATGGCGATGAGAAAGGGGATACTTGCGTGGATCCCAATGAACCACGCTGGCGAAAACCGCCGCTGGCTACGGCGCCACCAGCCCAGGGGCAGGTTCGCGCCGAAGGCGAAGGCGAGCACCAATCCTGTTGATATCGAGTCCATGGCGCCTTTCATCTTCGACGAGACCGCGGCGCCGAAGCACGGCAATCTAACCCAGTCCAGCGTTCAGCGACAGACGCGGGCGCCAGGCGCCGAAGTCGTCCCGTTCGCAATCTTGACCGGGGCGTTGTCGCAGGCGCACGCGATCGTTTCTAATACCCGGTGCGGGCGTGTCGCTAGGCCGCGTGCCGGCGCCGCACCGGGCAAGCCATCATTAAACGCAGGCGCGGAGCGTGATGATCCACCAGCAGACCTTTGTCACCAAGGACGACCAGGCGCTGAAGCTGTTCCAGTGGGCCGCCGGCGCTGCCAGCCTGCGCATGGCCTATTACGGCCTCAAGCTCGGCCTGTTCAAGTCCATCACCGAAGCCCCCGACGGGCTCACGCTCGAAGAATTGACCGCGCGCAGCACGCTCGACGCGCGTTACCTCCGCGCATGGGCGCGCACGGCCGTCGCGGGCGAACTGCTCGAGTATCAACCCGACACCGGCCGCTTCATCATGGCGCCGTTCATGGAAGCGCTGCTGCTGGACGACCAGGACTTCCAGTACTCGGCGGGCCTCGTGACCAACCACGCCGTGGAATCGCGGCTGGCGGACCGGGTGGAGGAAGGCTTCCGCAGTGGCGAAGGCATCCCGTTCGCCGACTACGGCCAGGAAATGGTTGAGACGATCCACGCGTTCAGCAAGGCCGCGTACGAGCTGTTCCTGCCGAGCGTGCTGCTCCCCGAGTTGCCGGAGTTGACGCAGCGCCTCGCATCCGGCGGCACGATCCTGGAGCTGGGCTGCGGCGCCGGCGCCGGGCTGGTGTCGCTGGCACGGACGTTCCCCCACTGCACGGTCACAGGGCTCGACCCCGATCCGACCTCGATCGCGCTCGCCCGCGAACGTATCGAATCAGCAGGCCTGAGCGAGCACGTCCATGCCGAGGAGATGCGCGGCGAAGACCTCACGAGCGAGGACGCCTTCGACTTCATCTACACGCAGATCTCATTGCACGAAATGGATGACGCACGCGTCGTGCTCGCCAACGCCCGCCGCGCGCTCAAGGACGGCGGCACGCTGCTCATCACCGAGATCCGCGGCCCCGAGCGTATCGAGGACTGCGCCGGCACGTACAACGCGGTGCTTTCGGCGATCGACCTGTTCTATGAGATCCCGCAGGCCGTCGCGAAAGGCGGCCACGCGGTTGGCTTCTTCACCCGGGGCGAGATTGAGGAGATGGCGGCGGACGCCGGTCTCGGCGCCGTGCGTGAACTCGAGCTCGAACAGCCGCTCTACGCGGCCTTCGCCGCCACCAAGTAGCCGCGCCGGGCGAAGGTCCGTGTGGACGCACAAGGAGAGCGGCATTGCAGCCGCCCTCCTTCTCAGTTCAGTGCGTCGGCGCGGTTATGGCGCCCGGGGCTTGATCGTCTTGTTGTTGACGAACCCCAGCGTACTGAACGGCCAGTAGGACACCCACGCCTGGCCGATGATGTTCTCCTCGGGCACGAAGTCGCACTGCTGCTGCGCCGGGCATGTATTGCCCCAGGCGTGCGAGTCGTAGCTGTTGCGGCGGTTGTCACCCAGCACGAAGTACTCGCCCGGCGGCACGGTCTTCGGACCATAGGTGTAATTCGGCGTGGCAAGGATGTAGTCCTCGTTCAGCGGGCTACCGTTGATGAAGACACGCTCGTCCTTCACCTCCACGGTGTCGCCCGGCACGCCGATGACGCGCTTGATGAAATCCCTGCTCGGGTCGAGCGGGAAGCTGAACACCACCACGTCCCCGCGCCGGGGCGGGCGGAACAGGTGCCGCTCCTGGCCATCGTCGCCGGGAATGAACGGCAGGAACTCGTGCACGCGGTCCATGTTCACGCGGAAGTAGAGCGCCTTGTTGACGAGCAGGTACTGCTCGCTTTGTAGCGACGGCTCCATGCTGGCGCCTTCGACGCGGAAGTTCTGGATCACGGCCTTGACGGCGAAGAAGATGAGCACCGCCAGGATGACGGTCTCCGCCAACTCGCGGCCGACCTGGCGGAAGCGCTGTCCTGCCGAGCGGCGCGCCCGCCTCCGGACCGCGTCGTAGGGGAACGCGCGGTCATACGCGTTCGGGCTCAGGCCCAGGTCAGCGTCGGTGTAGGCCAACTCGAGCGACGCCGGGACGTCGGTGAACTCGTCGTCCAGCAACGGATCGCCATAGCCGCCGAGATGGAGCGAGACGTACGGCGGAGCAGCCACGGGAGACTCAACAGCCACCTCAACCGGTGGAACGGCCGGAGGCATGGATGCCGCGGACGCGGAGTCGCCGGAGGCTCGCTCGTCGGCCGCGCGGTCGGCGGGTAAGGGGTGCCCGGGCGTGTCGTCCGGGCCGGCGGGATCGTTGGACATAAGCAGCCTATTCTAGCACGTAGCCTGCGCCGCCCTCTCCGGGCACTCTGTTAGAATCTGCGCGTTGATGGTGAAACCTTCCCCGGAGGCGTCCCCTGACATCGAAGCGGGCTTCGTCCGCCGCGCGCGTGCGGGCGATCTCGACGCCTTCAACGAACTCGTCGAACTGCACCAGCGCGCCGTCTACAACCTCTGCCTCCGTATGCTCGGCAGCCAGGCGGCGGCCGAAGATGCGGCGCAGGACGCATTTCTCTCCGCATTTCGCCACGCGGCCGGCTTCCGGGGCGCCAGCTTTCGCGCCTGGCTCATGCGCATCGCCGCCAACGCCTGCACCGACGAGTTACGGCGGCGCGCACGCCGTCCCGCCCTCTCGCTCGACAGGCCGCCGCCCGGCACTGACGACCCGCCGGATGTCGCGGATCCGGCCGCCGGCCCGGAGACGCTGGCGCTTCGCGGCGAGCAAGAACGCGTGGTCCAGGCCGCGCTGCTTCGCCTGCCGGAAGACCAGCGCCTGGCGGTGATCATGTGCGACCTGCAGGGATTCGCGTACGAGGAGATCGCCGAGGCCACGCGGACATCGATCGGCACCGTGAAGTCGCGCATCGCCCGCGGCCGAGACAAGCTGCGCCGCGAGCTGGGCGGACGGGAACAATCGGGTACGGAGTATCGTCATGGTTCATAGGACTGTGTCAGCATATGGCGTAGCGACGGTGAACGTGTGAACAACCTGTTAGGGCTGCGGCGGACGAAGCACGCGCTGGACATCGAGCAGGCGTCGGCGCATCTCGATGGCCGGCTCTACGCCGACGCCGCCGCCGGGTTCGACGCGCACCTCGCCGGTTGCGAGGCGTGCCGCGCGCAATTCGCCGGTCTGCGGGACGCGCGCACGGCGCTGCGATCGATGCCCGACGCCGAGCCGCCGCGCTCGTTTCGTCTGCGCGCGGCCGACGTGCACGCGGCGCCCAGCCGGGCGACGACGCCGCGGCTGGTGCGCATGATGCCGGCGCTCAGCGCGGCTGCCATCGTTGCATTTGCGGCAATCGCCGGGGCGGACGTGCTCCGCGGATCCGTGGGAACCAGCGGCGACATGGCGGCATCAAGAGCGCCGCAGCCGATGGCGGCCGGCGCGAGGGAGAGCGCGTCCGGCGAAGCGGCGCCGGCCGACGCCCGCAGCGGATACGCCACGCAGACCGATGGCGCATCAGCGCCGGACGCGGGTTTGACAGGCGAACTTGCGCCGGACGCACCCGGTGCAGCCGTCCCCCCAACGACGGATGCCGGCAGCGACCCCGCGGGCGCCTCGAAGGCCGCGCCGGTCCAGCCGACGCCGGCCTACAGCGAAACATCGAACCGGAATGCCGGCGCCGAATCAGACGGCGGTAACACCGCCTTCCGCATCGCCGAGTTGATTGCCGCGGCCGTCGCGTTAGCGGCGGGCGGCACGTTCATCGCGTGGAGGTTGAGAAGGAGAGAGGTGCAGCAATGAAGCGCAACACGTTGGCACTGGTGATCGGCGGCACCGCTGTGATGTTCCTGGCGGTGGCAGCCACGGCCTGCGGCGACACCATCACGCGGGTCGACGATTCCGGCGGGAACCAGCCCACGGGCATCACCGTTTCGGGCGAGGGCAAGGCCACGGGCAAGCCCGACATCGCCCTCATCACGCTCGGCGTCTCGAAGGAGGCGGTGTCGGTCGAGGCCGCCCGTTCCGGCGCAGCAGCCTCGCTGGACGCGATGATCAAGTCCATGCGGGACAACGGCGTCGCGAAGGACGACATCCAGACCGAGCAGTTCAGCATCCAGCCGGAGTACGACTACAGCAACAACAAGCAGACCCTGCGCGGCTTCCGTGTGACCAACGTCGTCTCGGCGAAGGTGCGCGACATCAACAAGACCAGTAAGGTGGTGGACGACGCCGCCACGGCCGGCGGCAACGACGCGCAGGTCCAGAACATCGCCTTCACGATCGATAAGCCCGACGAGCTCAAGAAGCAGGCCCGCGAGGCCGCGGTCGCGGACGCCAAGGCGCGGGCCGAGACCCTGGCCGCCACGACCGGCGTCAGCGTTGGCGACCCGGTCTACATCACCGAGACTGGCGGTGGCGTGCCGGTGCCGCTCTACTACGGCGGCGCCGAGTCTCGCAACGCCGCCGACACCGCTCCGGCGACGCCGATCGAGCCGGGGACGCTCGACGTGACGATTAGCGTCACCGTGACGTGGAGCATCAAGTAGCCGCAATCAAGCCAGCCTCGAACGGGAGCCCAAGCCAGTCGCGGGCTCCCGTTTGTTACCCTGTATGCGGGCCCGCTCGCGGCGCGGCCGCGGGATGACCCCGATCCCCGCTAATGTTGCAGGCCGATACAATGGAGCCGCTGAATGAAGCTGCTCGACCACCAGGCATGACCGGCGATAGATGACGACTGACCGCAAGCAAGACTACTACGACGTACTGGGCGTGGCCCGCACGGCGAGCGCGGATGAGCTGAAAAAGGCCTTCCGCCGCCTGGCGATGCAGTTCCACCCGGACCGCAACAGCGCGCCCGAGGCCGAGGCGCGCTTCAAGGAGATCAACGAAGCGCACGAAGTGCTCTCCGACCCCGAGCGGCGGGCGATGTACGACCGCTTCGGCCATGCAGCCGCTCAGGGCAACGGCGAGGGGTTCGCCCGCGGTTTCGATGGCTTCGGATTCGGCGGACTCGGCGACATCTTCGACGCCTTCTTCGGCGGCGCGCAGTCGCGCACGCAGCGCGGGCCGGCCCGCGGCGCCGATATCCGCCGGAGCATCACGATCAGCTTCGAGGAGGCCGTCTTCGGCGCCGACAAGGAGATCGAGTTGCAGACGGCCGAGGTCTGCTCCGTCTGCAACGGCCTGCGCGCCGAGCCCGGCAGCGAGCCCGAGCGCTGCACACAGTGCAACGGCAGCGGCGAGGTGCGGCGCGTCCAGCAAAGCATCTTCGGCCAGTTCGTCAACGTCGCCATGTGCGACCGCTGCCGCGGCGAGGGGCGCGTCGTGAGCAACCCGTGCAAGCACTGCCGCGGAGCGGGCCGTGAGAAACGCAAGCGGAAGCTCGCAGTGAAGCTCCCCGGCGGCGTCGACAACGGGTCGCAAATGCGCCTGACCGGCGAGGGCGAGATCGGCACGCACGGCGGCCCGCGCGGCAACCTCTACCTGCAGATCAACGTCAAGCCGCACGAGTTCTTCCAGCGCGAAGACGACCACCTTCTGCTCGAACTGGACCTCAACTTCGCCCAGGTCGCCCTCGGCGACGACGTGCCCGTGCCAACGATCGATGGCGAGCCGCACGAGTTGAAGGTCCCGGCCGGCACGCAGACGGGCGAGATGTTCGTGGTGAGGGGCAAGGGCGTGCCGCACCTGCGCGGCGGCGGCCGCGGCGATATGGTCGTACGGGTGAACGTCGTCACGCCGAAGACGCTATCCAAGGAGCAGAAGGACTTGCTCAAGCAGCTCGCCGCATCGATGGGCAACGGCGTCAAGCCGCAGGACGACCGCGGCCTGATCGGCAAGATCAAGGGCAAGCGGACCTAACGCACAGGCTCCAACTCACGGGCCGCGCGGCCGCCATCGGGCACGACGAGCAGCAGCAGCGCCGCGGCGGCCGCGGTCGATGCGCCGAACGCGAACGTCGCGGGCGGGCCGAACAGGTCCCACAGGCCGCCGCCGATCACGCTCGACAGCAGCAGCATCACACCCATGCTCGCGTTGTAGAGCCCCATCGCCGTGCCGCGCCGCTCCGACGGCACCAGGTCCGACACGTACGCCTTGCCGACACCCTCGGTGAAGGCGATGTACGCGCCGTAGACGATGAACAGCGGCCAGACGGCCCACGCGCCCGACGCCAGCGCGAACCCCGCATACACGCCGGCGAAGATCAGGAACCCGGCCACCAGCACCGGCTTGCGCCCGATCTTGTCGGAGTGGATGCCGGCGGGCAGCGAGAGCCCCGCGTACGCGACGTTGTACAGCACGTACGCAAGCACGATCGCCGTCGCGCCCAGCCCCAGGTCCTGCGCGCGCAGCACGAGGAACGCGTCGCTCGAGTTGCCGAAGGCGAAAAGCAGCGTCACGCCGAGGAAGACCAGAAACCGGCGATCGTAGCCGCGGAGGGAGAGCAGCGGGGGCAGCTTGCCTTCGTGCGGAACGTGCCGGATCTCGCGGACGGCGAGCAGCATCAGCACCGAGATCGCGCCGGGTATACCGGCGATGAGGAAGATCGGCCGGTAGTTATGCTGCCCGAACCACGCCAGCAGCCCCAGCGCCACAAGCGGGCCCGCGATCGCGCCCGACGAATCCATCGCGCGGTGCAACCCGAACGCGCGGCCGCGCGATGCCTTGTCGGTCGAGTCCGCGATGAGCGCGTCCCGCGGCGCCGTGCGCACGCCCTTGCCCGTGCGGTCCATGAACCGCACGCCCAGCACCACAGGCCACACGTACGCTGCGGCCAGCGCCGGCTTCGCGACGGCCGCCAGCGCGTAGCCGGCGACCGTGAACGGCACGCGCCTGCGTATGCGGTCTGAGAACCACCCGAACACGAATTTCAGCAGGCTAGCCGTGCTCTCGGCGATGCCTTCGATGACGCCGACGGCGATCACCGGCGCGCCGAGCGCGCTCGTCAGGAAGAGCGGAACGAGCGGGTACACCATCTCGCTGCTGATGTCGGCGAAGAGGCTGACGACGCCGAGGATCCACACGTTGCGCGAGACGCCCGCCGCGGCGGGCTTCGCTTCCGGAGCTCCGGCGTCTTCGATCACGGACGTGGCGGCACCTCGCTGACTTCCGGCGAGCGGTCCGCCGGCATTCGCCATTGTGCGGGCGCGAGGTCTCGGCCGCTAGGCGATGCTCGTCAGCCAGTCGACCATCGCTGCCACCGCCTCGGCCCAGACGTCCTCGCGCGTGCGGCCGGACGACCGGCGCACGGCGAAGCCGTGATCAGCGCCATCGAGCAGATGAAGGTGCGCCCGGCGCGGCTTCTTCGCCGCCGCGCGCAACTCGTCGGGCGAGGCGAAGGCGTCGTTGGTGCCAGAGCAGAACAGAACGGGCATCTTCAGCAGCGGCAGATGCGCATCGCGCACCTGCTCCGGCTTGCCCGGCGGATGCAGCGGGTACGCGAAGACGGCCAGCGCATCGACCGCGGCGCCCTGCGCGGCCACCTGCGACGCGATGCGCCCGCCCATCGACCGGCCGCCGGCTACGAGCCGCGTCTTGCCATCGCGGGCAGCGTCGAGCGCGGCGCGCCACGTCGCTTCGAGAATTGGCGTGCGATCGGGGGCGCGGCGGCCCACCTCCATGTACGGAAACTGGAAGCGCAGTGTCGAGACACCGTGCCGCGCCAGCGCGCCGGCCGCGTAGACGCCGAACGGGTCGTCGATGTTCGACCCGGCGCCCGGCGCGTACACGAACGTCCATGCAGCGCCGCGCACGACGGTCCGCACCGCGCTCACCTTGGCGGCATCGACGCTGATCCGCTGGCGCTTCTCCGTCACGCTCACCCCGATGCGGCTCGCCCGGAGCCGTCCCCTACAGTCGGGCATGCCCCTCCGAGAGTCAAGGCACGCGGGGGCGAGAACGGACAACAGAGAACAGGCAGCAGATCGCAGAGGAGCGCCGCGCCTCGGGCTCAGGCATCCGTTCTCCCGTGTCTGTTGTGTCGCGCTCCGAGTCGCTACGCTTCCCCACACGGAGGCACTGTCATGACGTTCGATCCCAAGCACAACTCCCGCACCATCACCGATGGACCGACGCGCGCACCGGCGCGGTCGTACTACTACAGCATCGGGTTCACGAAAGAGGACATCGCGAAGCCGATCATCGGCATTGCGAACACGTGGATCGGCACCATGCCGTGCAACTTCAACCTGCGTCTGCTGGCCGCAAAGGTGGCCGAGGGCGTGCGCAAGGCCGGCGGCACACCTATGGAGTTCAACACCATCGCCATCAGCGACGGCATCACCATGGGCACTGAGGGCATGAAGACGTCGTTGATCTCGCGGGAGGTGATCGCCGACTCCATCGAGTTGACGACTCGCGGCTACATGTTCGATGCGCTTGTCTGCCTCGTCGGCTGTGACAAGACGATCCCGGCCGCGGCCATGGCGCTCGCCCGTCTCAACATCCCGGGCATCATCGTCTACGGCGGCACGATCCTGCCCGGCACCTTCGACGGCCGCGACGTCAACATCCAGGACGTGTTCGAAGGCGTCGGCCAGAACTCCGCCGGGCTCCTGTCCGACGAGGACCTTGACCGGCTCGAACACGCCGCCTGTCCGGGGCCCGGCGCCTGCGGCGGCCAGTTCACCGCCAACACCATGGCGCTGGCGATGGAATTCATCGGCCTGTCGCCGATGGGCAGCGCCAGCGTCCCGGCCGTGGACCCGCGCAAGGACGACGTCGGCGTCCGCGCCGGCGAGACGGTGATGGACGTGCTGCGGCGCAACCAGCGCCCGCTGGACATCCTGACGCGCCAGGCGTTCGAGAACGCCATCGCCGGCGTCGCCGCGACCGGTGGCTCGACGAACGCCGTGCTGCACCTGCTGGCGCTCGCTCGCGAGGCGAACGTGCCGCTGACCATCGATGACTTCGACGTGGTCAGCGCGCGCACGCCGCTGCTCGCCGACCTCAAGCCCGGCGGCCGCTACCTGGCGGCCGACCTGGACAAGGCCGGCGGCGTTCAACTCGTGGCCCAGCGCCTCGTCGAGGGCGGCTATCTGGACGCGAAGCAGCAAACGCCCGGCGGCCACACCCTCGGCGACGAGGCGAAGCTCGCCGTCGAGACGCCCGGCCAAAACGTCGTGCACACGCTCAAGGATCCACTGAAGGCGACCGGCGGCCTCGTCATCCTGCACGGCAATCTCGCGCCCGAGGGCTGCGTCGTGAAGGTCGCGGGCCACGAGCGACTGACGCATCGCGGCCCCGCGCGCGTCTTCGACCGCGAGGAAGATGCGATGGCGGCGGTGACGGAGAAGCGCATCAAGCCCGGCGACGTGGTGGTCATCCGATACGAAGGCCCGAAGGGCGGCCCCGGCATGCGCGAGATGCTCGGCGTCACGTCGGCGATCGTCGGCGAGGGGATGGGCGAGACCGTCGCGCTGCTCACCGACGGCCGCTTCAGCGGCGCCACCCGTGGGCTGATGGCCGGCCACGTCGCACCGGAAGCGTTCGTGGGCGGCCCGATCGCCGCCGTGCGGGAAGGCGACACGATCAGCTTCGACATCCCGAACCGCCGTCTCGATGTCGAGATCAGCGACGACGAGATCGCGGCCCGCCTGCGCGACTGGAGCGCCCCGGAGCCCCGCTACAAGACCGGCGTGATGGCCAAGTACGCCGCGCTCGTGTCGAGCGCCAGCGAGGGGGCGATCACCCGGGTGTAAGCAGCGGAGGCCGTTCAGCGCTGTTTCACGGCGTTCCACGCAAAGCCGTTGGCAGCGGTGTTCACCTGGACTTCGCTGAAGCCCGCGGCTTCCAGGCGCGCGGCGAACGTCTCCGGGGCGACCGGGTTGCGGTCGTCAAACAGGTGGTAGATGTTCCACACCAGGTTCGGCGTGCTGTCCATGCCGGCGAAGGTGCCGCCGGGCCGGAGCACGCGACACGCCTCGGCGAGCAGCTTGTCCTGCAGGTGCGCCGGCACGTGATGCAGCATGGTGAAGCTGAGGACGGTATCGAACGTGGCATCCGGCAGCGGCATCGACGCCGCGTCGCCCTCGACGACCGTGACGTTCGTGCCGGCCATGCGTTTCTCCAGCGATTCCGCGAGTTTGTGATCGATCTCGATCGAGGTGAGCCGCGCGACGCGCAAACGCAGCCAATCGGTGGCCACACCAGGCCCCGGGCCGATCTCCAGCACGTCGCTTCCCAGCTCGACGCCCCGGAGCACCCCGGGTAGGTACTCGCCCTGTAGCCGTTTCGCCCACACGCGCGAGTTGCAGTACCAGCGGTGGTAGAGGTTCACGGGGCGAGTTGGACGCCCGCCTCGTAGAGGAACTCCGGCGCCAAATCCGCGCCATTGGGCCACACGACCGTTCCCGCGTCCTCGTCTACTCTCACCTGGGCGAAGTAGGCGGGGTCTCGGAGCGGCCCGAACATTTCCCCGTCCAGTTCCGGCTCAAGGTCGATGCGTCGCACCACTCCGTCGTCAAACGCGATTTCAATCGTGTACGGCGGAAGCACCTTCGCTGACACGACGCGTTCGAGACCTGTTGCCCGGTGCGTAGTCACGCTCGTCACTCCAGCGGCGCAATCGGCTTGAGCGCCCGCTTCTCCGTGGCCAACTGCCAATCATCGAGCAGCTCCGCCCGATGCATGTCAGCCCATTCTACAACGAGACGGAGAGCGCGTGGCGGCAAACCTCCACGCATGATCTCGATCGGTTGAAGCGATAACACGGCATGCTGACCGCCGTACTGAACGTGGAAATGCGGCTGGCCATGTTCGCGATGGAACATTCGAATAACAATCCCGTAGAACCGCGAGATCTCAGGCACTCATCACCGACTCCATCACGGCGGGAACGCGGCCCTCAGCAGGGTGTCGCCGTTGAGGACGTAGAGGACGCCGTTACCCTCATCGACCGCCACGGCGCGCAGGTCGGTGAACGACGGGCTGACGATCTGCCGCAGGAACGTGCCCTCGGCCGATGCGACGATGATGCGCTTGTTGCCGCGGTCCGCCACGACCAGCCGGTTCGAGCCGGGCAGCACCGTCAGCGAGGCCGGCGACACGAGCCCTGTATCGATGCCCGCCAGCGGGAACGCAGCCTCGGTCTTGCCGACGAAGCGACGGATGCCCGATTTAGTGTCCAGCAGATACACGTCCTGCCCCACCGCCAGCTCCGTGGCATCGCGCAGGTCCGCACCGTCGAGCAGCGCGGTACGCTCGCTGTCGTAACCGCTCTGTCCCGGCAGGTAGCGCCACACCTGGTTCGATTTCACGTCCAGCACGTACAGGTTGCCGCCGGAACCAGTAATCGCGTCGAACGAGCCGATGCTGTCGGACGCGCGCACGGTCAGCGGCAGCGAGCCGCGATCCGCGAAGTACGCGAACGCCTGGCGCTTATCATCGATGATCGTGAGGCTGTCCGTACTCTCCGACCAGGTCATCTGCAGGGGGCGTGACGCCGTGACGAAGCCCGCCGGCTCGCCCTCGTGGAGGACGGTTTCGGGCGCGGCGCTGCCATCAAGCGGCACGCGCAGCACACGCTTGCCCTTGGCATCGAGGAAGTACGCGTTGCCGCCGCCGATGACGCTGCGCGTCACCGACAGCGCGCCCGTTACCGACTGCTGCAGGTCGGCCACCGGCGTGAAGTCCTTGATCTCGACGACCGCGTCGAGCAACGCCATCGCCGATGCCACGTCAGCCTGGAGCGATGCGACGCCGGCGTCGTCCTTGTGGATCTTCCCTGCGTCTACCAACTTTGAGCTGGCGTCGGCGAGCAATTGACGCTTGATGGCGGCGTCATCGGTCGCCTGCGCCCGGGCGTTCGACTGCCGCGCTTCGGCGACGAGCGCCGTGAACTTGTCCTCGCGGCTCTCGCGCACCGAGCCCGGCAACTGCCAGTAGGCAAGCGCGCCCAGGATCGCGAGAGCGATGACGGCGAAGACCGCCAGCCTGGGCACCTGGAACTGCGGCACGGCGAATGCGCCGGTCGTACGCCGGTAGCGCGGTGCCGCGCTGTCGCCGCGCAGGCGGACGTTCGTCGATGGCGGCGGCGCGGTCGACTCCGTGATCTCGCGCACCTGCTCCTGAATGGGCCGCGGCGGCAGCACGAAGCCGTCGAGCGCGCCCGTAGCGAGCGACGCTTCGGCGGCCTCCGGGCCGGTTCCGGCGGGCGCGCCGACCAGCAGCCCCTGTGCCGCAGCCGGCTCGTCTTCCCCCGGCGCCGCGGTGTCCGTGAGGAGGTCGCCGTCGCGCGTCATGAACTCCGGCAGCTGCTCGGGGTCCGGCTCGAAGCACGAGAGGAGCACCAACGCCATGTTCGCCCGGTCGCGGCACAACAGGTACAGCTCCGGCAGCGCCTCGTCCGAGCCGCGCGCCATGATGCGCTCGATGTGCTGATCCGGCACGACATCGGCGATCTGGGTCGAGGCGACGAGCACGAGGTCGCCGGCGTTGAGCTTGATGCGCGTGAGCCGTGGCTCGAACTCCTCGGCCACGCCGAGGGAGTGCTCAAACTCGGACGTCCCGGACGTGATGCGGCGGAACTCGCCGCTGGCGGTGCGGAGGTACGCCGCGCTCGGTCCAGCCTGCGCGAGGTAGGCATCGCTCCCCCGCAGCGCGAGGCAGCTGGCGCCAGCGCCAACCTGGTGCTCTTTCAGGCTGCGGCGGTTCCAGTCGAGCAGGTGCTCGTGCGCCGCGCGCAGCGAGCGGGTGAGCGCGCCCGTCAGCGACAGCGGGTCACGGCTGTAGAGCTGCGCGATCACATCGACGAGCTGCGACGTGAACTCCTCGCTCGCCGGGGACGCGGGTTCTATCAGGACGTAGAGTTCGTCGGCTTCTTCGTCGGGCCGCTGCCGGATGAGCGAGCCAAGCCACGGCCCCTCTTCTTCGACGCGGCCGTCCGCCACGCAGAATCTCCCGACCCATGTCCGAACGGTCATGTCCCTCCCTGGACTACGCGCGCGGATCGCGCGCGATGCGGACTCGCCCTCAACGAACCGGACGGCTGGCAGCCGCGCTCACATTGCCCCGCGCACGCGCACCCCACGCGCCTGATGGAGCGCGATGTGTGGTGCGGCTGGTGGGAGATGAAAATGCGTGATCTTGCCGCGGTTGCCGTCCCGCGGACGGCGCCATTATACGCGCGCACTCCGGGTGACGCACGCCTGCGCGCTGCGCGATTTCCGCGGCCTTGTACCGTTATGTTCTGGACGAGACAGGAGGGATCGAAGAGCGTCTAGCGGCGGTGTCCGTTCACGGCGCGCACTCGGTACGTGCACGCGTCGTCGCCGCGCAGCAGGCTCGTCGTCAGGCGCGCGTCCTTGCCGACGAGGCGGCGCACGAACTCCACGTCGAGCGCGCAGACGGCGCTGTTGCGCGCGGCGACGTTCGGGAACGGACACGTGTGCTGGCTGAGCAGGTAGTCGTCCCCGTCGTGGTCCACGTCGGTGAGGCAGCCGCGCTCCTGCAGGATCTTGCCGGCTTCGGCCATGCGCTCGGGAAGCGCCTTGCCGTCAAGACGCGGCATATACGGCTCGGCAAAGCGTGCGGCGACGTTCTTCATCAGGTGCTGTAGCGGTTCGGCGCCGAGGAGGAGGCGCGCTTCCTCGATCAGCGCGTTGGCCAGCGCCTCGTACTTCTTGGGGTAGAGGCCGTCGCCGTTTGGCGTCAGCCGGTATACCAAGGCCGGCCGGCCGACGTGGCCCCGCTCCTCGCGCGCTTCCACGAGCCCGTCGCGCTCGAGGACGGTGAGGTGCTGACGGATGCCGGTGGAGGTGAGCTTCAGGTGCTCGCCGAGCTGCCTGACCGTCGCCTGAGTGTGGCGGCGCAGGTAATCGAGAATATCTTGCCGGGTCGCCTGCACGAATCTATCCTTTAGTCAGCTTTAACTTCAATATAGCACAGGCACCTCGCCTGGCCGCCTTCGCGGGCCGCCAGAAGCAGATTGGGATCACATGGGCGCACATGTCACGAGAGGCGCCGGCGACGGCGAGGCTGTCATCATGGACGCATTCACGGCCGAGGGACTGCGCCCGGTCCGCTGGTCGAATGCGCCCGGCGACAGGTACGCCGCACACCAGCACGCGTACCACAAGGTCCTCTACTGCCTGCGCGGCTCGATCGTGTTCCATCTTGGTGGAGGCGACATCGAACTGCGCGCCGGCGACCGCCTGGACATCGATGCCGGGACGGCGCACGCGGCGATCGTCGGAGACGACGGGGTGGAGTGCATCGAGGCCCCGCGCCCGGAGATCGGAGGTTAGGCCATGTGCCGGAGCATCAAGACGCTGCGCCGCGAAGACGAACCCGCCACCGAGGAGGAGATCCGCGCCGCGGCGTTGCAGTTCGTGCGCAAGGTCAGCGGCTACCGCCAGCCGTCGCGCCGCAACGCCGAGGCGTTCGACGCCGCCGTCGACGACATTAGCGAAGCATCGCGCCGGCTGCTCGATGCGCTGGAAGCGCGGTCATCCAGCTGAGGCTCGGAGCGCGAGATTGGTCGGCACTTTTCAGTGTTTCGCGGCGGTGCGCCCGCGCATCACCTTGACCGCACGACGGGACCGCGGCCCGCTCATGGGGAGGTTAAGGCTCGCCAGAGGCGAACTCCAACGCGGCGACGTCACGCGGTACCCGGCCGCCTGACCGGCGCGAACTGCTATTACGTGCCCGCGGGCTCGGCGCGCCGGTACTTGTCGGCGAACTTGAAGTCGGGCGACTGCGTCAGGGCGACGTATGAGCCGAAGCGCTCGTCCGATCCGTCGGCCAGGTCCAGCGGGTCGTAGTGGTCGTCCTCGTCCGGCCCGAACTCGCGCACGATGCCGTAGAGTGTGTTGCGCTCGGCAGGGATGCGGCCCATCTCGCGGATGATGGCGCGCATCTCGCGCGGCGCCATGCGCTGGCCGTAGATCGCGCCGGCCGCGGTCGAGATGCTCTCGTTGATCAGCGTGCCCATGAAGTCGTTGCAGCCGGCGTCGAGCGCCATCTGCGCGAGCTTCGGCCCCTCCTTCACCCACGACGCCTGCAGGTTCGGGATCCAGTTGTTGAGCATGAGACGCGAGACGGCGTACATCTTCATCACCTCGGCGCCCGTGGCACCGCCGCGCAGCCCTTCGACCAGCTTCTTGCTGTACATGGGCGCTTCCGACGCGATAAAGCTCAGCGGCACGAACTCCGTGAAGCCGCCGGTCTCCTTCTGGATGTCGCGCAGCAATCCAATGTGCGCCGCCTTGTGCCGCGACGTCTCGACGTGGCCGTACATGATGGTCGACGTGGTGCGGAAGCCGAGCCGATGCGCGGTCGTGATCACTTCCACCCACTGGTCGCGCGTGATGCGGCCGGGCGAGATGCGGTCGCGCACCTCCTGGTCGAGGATCTCGGCCGACGTTCCGGGCAGGCTGTCGACGCCCGCGGCCTTCAGCGCGGCCAGGTACTCCTCGATCGAACAGCGCGCGCGCACAGAACCGTAGAGCACCTCCTCCGGCGAGAAGCCGTGGATGTGCATGTCCGGCAACTGGCGCTTGATCGCCTTCGTCAGGTCGATGTAGTAATCGCCTTCCATCTTCGGCGGCAAGCCAGCCTGCACGCAGATCTCGCGCGCGCCGAGATCCCACGCCTCCTGCGCGCGCCGGACGACCTCCTCCATCGGCAGGAAGTACGCCTGCTCCTCGCGATGGTCGCGGCTGAACGCGCAGAAGCCGCAGTGCTTGATGCAGACGTTCGTGAAGTTGATGTTGCGGTTGATGACATAGGTCACGATGTCGCCTGACGTGCGCCGCCGCAGCTCATCGGCGGTCAGGATCAGCGCTGTTAGCGCCGGACCCTGCACCTCGAACAGCGCAGCCGCCTCATCGACGGTGATGTCCTCGCCATCGAGCGCCCTGTCGAGCACGCGCGCCACGTCGCGCTCGACAGACAGGCTGACCCTGTTCCACGGCGCCCGATTGTCAGCTGTCTGTCCGTTCCTTGACGCTACCATCGCTCTTCCTCTCGTCTCACCAGGCCATCGCCATCCGCCAGCCGCGCGATCGCCGGCCGGATGGCATCGGGTATGAATCCGCCGCGTCCTTCGTCCTCACGTACATATTCCGGGTACAGGCCGAATCGTTCGCGCAGCTCGAATCCGGCGTCGGCGCATGTCTCTTTCAACTCGATCAGGTTCGGCCAGGGCCGCTCCGGGTTGATGTGGTCCTTCGTCACGGGCGAGATGCCGCCCCAGTCGTTGATGCCCGCCAGCAGGTACATGCCGTGCGCGTCCGGCGTCAGGTTCGGCGGCGCCTGGATGTTCATCTCGGCGCCGAGGAGCAATCGCGCAGTCGCGATCGTCCGCAGCATCTCGAACACGCTCGGCTCATCGCGATGCCGCATCGCGATGTCCTCTTTCACGCGGAAGTTCTGCACGATCACTTCCTGGATGTGGCCGTACTGTTCGTGCAGTTCCTTGATCGCGAAGAGCGAGTCCACCCGTTCCTCCCGCGTCTCGCCGATGCCGATGAGGATGCCGGTCGTCCAGGCGACGCGCTCCTCGCCGGCGATGCGCATGGTGCGCAGCCGCTCCTCAGGCACCTTGCCGGGGCAGTTCCAGTGCGCCATACCCTTCTCGTGCAGCCGGTCCGACACAACTTCGAGCATCATGCCCATGGACGCGCTCACTTCGCGCAGCGAGACGATCTCGTCGCGCTCCATGAGGCCCTGGTTGACATGCGGCTGCAGGCCGGTCTCGTTCAGCACGCGCTCGCACATCTCGCGCAAGTACGACGACATGGTCTTGTGGCCGAAGCGCGCAAGGTCGGCGCGCACGGAGTCGTAGATTTCTTCCGGCCGCTCGCCGAGCGAGAACAGCGCTTCCTTGCAGCCCTGCCGCTGCCCCGCGCGCGCGACGGCCAGCACCTCGTCCGGCGTCATGGTGTGGGCGATGGGATCGCGTGGGCCGCGGGCGAACGTGCAGTAGCCGCACTTCTGCCGGCAGAGGTTCGTCAGCGGGATGAACACCTTGCGGGAGTAGGTGACGGTGCGGCCGTGGCCGCGATCGCGCAGTTGCGACGCGGCGCTCATCAGCGCGGCCAGATCGGCGCCGTCGCTGGCGATCAGGCGGTAGCCGTCATCCGGCGTCAGGCGCTCGCCGCTGAGCGCGCGCTCGATGGTGCCGCCGATTGGGGTAGCCGAGGCCTGCCGGAGGTCGATCATCCGTTCCCTGTCTGGCGACAAAAAAGCCGCACCGCGAGATCACCTCAGGAGGCGACCCCAACGGCCCGGCGACTGGCTGTTACCGCCAGCAGGTATGACCCGCCAGGTCGAATTACCGTGAATTGACCCTGCGATCATATGTACTGCGCCCGAGCAGGTCAAGGGACACATGGCCCGGGCCACCGTGATACCATCGGCGCCGTGAGTCTCGCCATACGCGCCGCCCGCACCGCCGACCTGCCGGCAATCTACGACCTGCTCGAACTGGCCTTCCCGGAGGCGTCGCGCGCCCTGTTCGTCAAGCAGACCGAGGCCGATTCGACGTTCCGGCTGCGGCACGGCCGCGTCGCGGTCATCGATGACCGCGTGTGCGGCTACGTGCGCATCTTCGCGCGCCGCATGCTCGTGCGCGGCGTGCCGGTGCCCGCCGGGGGCATCGGCTCGGTAGCGACGCAGCCGGACGTGCGCGGCGAGGGCGTCGCATCGATGCTGCTGCGCGACGCCATCGAGCAGATGCGGCGCGAGGGGATGGCGGTCTCGTTCCTGTTCACCGGCATCGCGCCGCTGTACGAGCGGCAGGGGGATCGCGTTGTGCGCGAGCCGCAGGTCACAGCCAACGCCGCGGAGGCAGCGGCCGCGGCGAGCGCGTCGCTGTACGACGTCCGCCCGGCAGGCGATGCGGACGTGCCGCGGCTGCTGGCGCTGTATCGCGCAGCCACGGCCGGCACGACGGGCGCGGTCGTCCGCACACGGCGGACGTGGCGCGACGCGGCGCAGTCGCTCGGCGAGGCGGACGGCGACGCCTTCGTTGCCGCGCGGCACGGACGGACCGTCGCCTACATCCGCACGCGATGCCGGTCTTACGGCCACCAGGTGCTCGAACTGGAGCACCTGCGCGGGCACGAGGGCGCCGTGATGCCGCTCGTCGCGGCGGCGGGCCGGATCGCGCGCGCGCACGGCGAGCCGCTGGTTGCGCTCGTGCCCGACGGCCACCAGCTTGCCATCGCGCTCCTCGCGATTCCGTCAACGACGGTCACGACCGACGTGCGCTTCCCGATGATGATGCGCGTGCTTTCGCTCGAAGCGCTCTGCGGCGCGCTGCTGCCGTGGCTCTCGACGCGAGCCGCCGGCCACCCGGGCCCTGCATTCCGGCTCAAGCTCAACGCGCCCGGCGAGTCGGCGGTGCTCGACGTGCGAGCCCGCTCCGTCGCGCGGCGCGGCAACGGCGCGGCCGCGGATGCCGAGCTGGACGCGGCCGCTACGCTCGACGCGCTCCTCGGGCAGCGGCTGCCCGGCGCACGCTGCCGCCCGCGCGCGGACGCCGGGCTCCGCAAGCGCCTCGATGCCCTGTTCCCGGAGACGCCGCTCCATTTCTGGAACAGCGACCGCATCTGAGACGGCGCTCGTGGCCGCTACTGGCACGGCCCCGTACACTTCGCGTACTCGTCGCCATCGCCTGTTATGTGGAGATCAGCATGACCACGACTGCTACCGCGGCCAAGCGCACCGAGCGTCTGCTGCAACTTGCCGGGACGCTCGCCGACGACTTCGCCACGCGCGCCGACGAGCACGACCGCGACAACACGTTCCCGTTCGAGAACTTCGAGAAGCTGAAGGAGACCAACTACATCGCGCTGCCGATCGCGGAGGAGCTTGGCGGGTTGGGCGGCACACTGCTGGACTTCTGCATATGCCAGGAGCGGCTGGCACAGGGCTGCGGCTCCACGGCGCTGGCCGTCAACATGCACCTCTTCGCGATCGGCTCGATGATGCAGACGATGGACCAGACGGACATGCGCGGCAAGCTGATGGCGAGCATGCTCGCCCAGCAGAAGCTGATCATCGGCGGCGGCTTCACCGAGGCGGAGATCGGCGGTAACTGGGGCTTCCCGACGACCAAGGCGGTCCGCGAGGAACGCGACGGCATGAAGGGTTTCGTCCTCAATGGCCGCAAGACGTTCACGTCGCTCTCGCCGATCATCGACCTCTTCTCGGTCAACACGTCGACGACCGACGAATCCGGCAACGCGGTGATCGGCCTGTTCGTCGTGCCGCGGGGCACGCCGGGCATCGAGATCGTCGAGACCTGGGACACGATGTCGATGCGCGCAACGGCCAGTCACGACATGGTAATCAGGGACTGCTGGGTGCCGGAGGCCGCGTGCGTCGGCATGCGCCAGCCCGGCGACACCGACGTCGGCGCCAACGTTATCCTGTCGTGGTTCTGTTGCAGCGTCGCTTCGATCTATCTCGGCGTCGCGACGGCGGCACGCAACTTCGCCGTCGAGTGGGCGAAGACGCGCAAGCCGGTGCTGTTCGAGCGGCCGATCGGCCACTTCCCGGGCGTGCAGTTCCGCGTCGCCGACATGGAGGTGGAGCTTGCCGCGGCGCGCGCGCTCACGTACCAGACGGCGCGCGAGTGGATGGATGGAGGGCTGAGGGGGCGCGACGACCTGGCGAGGATCGTCATGACGAAGTACCACGCGACGAACGCGGCGGTGCGCATCGTCGACCAGGCGATGACGATCGTCGGCGCGCCGGGCATCTTCCGCCGCCACCCGATGCAACGGTACTACCGCGACGTGCGCCCGGGGCCGTTCCACCCGATGACGAACGACGTGGCGCTGGAGCTGATCGGCAAGACGGCGCTTGGCATCCCAATGGAGTTCCAGCCGCGCTGGGCGTAGCGTCTGCGCCGTAACATCTTCGAAGTACCTCGCGCCGCCGCAACCTTTCATACTGAAGGAAGTAGGACGCCGCGTACGCCGGAGTGCGCGACGGCGCTAATGCAGGGTTCGTCCTGGTGCAGGGAGGTGGGCATGAAGCGGATCGGCAGCACATTCGTCATCGTCGTCTTGAGCATGCTGCTCGGCGGGGCGATCGTCGGCGGCATCACCTGGGCGCGCGGTGACAGCGACAGCAGCTCGAAGGGCACCGCCGCCACGACGGTGCGGAACGTCAGTGACCAAGGCGCGGGCGGCGGCAGCAGCGCGCCGCTGACGAACCAGGCGGACTTCACGTCGCTGTACGCGGCGGTCCGCCCCTCGATCGTGCGCATCACGACCGGCGGCACCGGCAACAGCGCCTTCCAGGACCAGCAGCAGGGGCTCGGCTCGGGCATCGTCCTCGACAAGGACGGACACATCCTCACCAACTACCACGTCGTGCGCGGCTTTGACACGGTCACCGTCGGGTTCGAGGACGGCAGCAGCGCCCAGGCGGACGTCGTGGGCAAGGACCCCGGCAACGACGTGGCGCTGATCAAGACGGACGCCAGCGCGGACCTGCTAAAGCCGGCGAAACTCGGCGACTCGTCGGCCGTGAAGGTCGGCTCACTCGTCGCCGCCATCGGCAACCCGTTCGGGCTCGATGGCACGTTCACGACCGGCGTCGTCAGCGGCCTCGACCGCACGCTGCCATCGAGCAGCGACGGCCGGCCGATCCGCGGCCTGCTGCAGACCGATGCCGCGGTTAACCCGGGCAACTCCGGCGGCGCGCTGATCAACGCGAGCGGGGAGATCATCGGCATCAACACCGCCATCGAGAATCCGGGGGGCAATTCGTTCGCCGGGATCGCCTATGCGGTGCCGATCAATACGCCGAAGCGCTTCCTGACGCAGCTCACCGACGGCCAGACGGTGCAGCACGCGCGCCTCGGCATCTCCGGACGCACGCTGACGCCCGCCGACGCGCAGAAGCTTGGCGTCGGCAGCGGCGTCGCCGTGATCGCGGTCGAGCGCGGAAGCTCCGCGAGCAACGCGGGGCTGCGCTCGTCGGCCGACGGCACGGGCGACGTGATCCTCGAGATCGACGGGAAGGCGATGACCGCGTTCGAGGATCTAGCCGACTACATCGACAGCAAGTCCGTCGGCGACGAGGTGAAGATCAAGGTGCACCGCGACGGCGAGGACATCGAGCTGACGGCGACGCTCAAGGGGTGGGACAGCTCGGCCTGACGGCCGAGCAGAACAGAGAACAGAGAACAGAGAGCAGAGAGCAGAGAGCAGAGAGCAGAGAGCAGAGAGCAGAGAGCAGAGAGCAGAGAGCAGAGAGCAGAGAGCGGCGAGCCGGGCTCTCTGTTGTCTGCTCCCTGCTTTCTGCTCTCTGTTCCTCGGCGCGCTAACGCGCCGACGGCAGCGATTCGCGGCGCGTTTCTTCGTATGACGCGATGGCGGCATCTTCGTGCAGGGTCAGGCTGATGTCGTCCAGGCCTTCGAGCAGGCAGTGCTTGACGAAGGGGTCGATCTCGAACTCGCGCGACTTGCCGTTGCCGAGCGTGACCGTCTGCGTCGCGAGGTCGACCTCCATCTCCCAGCCGGGTGAGTCCTCGGCGCGGGCGATCAGGCGGTCGATGCTGTCCTGCGGCAACACCACCGTCAGCAGGCCGATCTTCGCGCAATTGTTGCGGAAGATGTCCGCGAACGACGGCGCGATGATCACCTTCAACCCCATCTGCTGCAGCGCCCACGGCGCGTGCTCGCGCGATGAGCCGCAGCCGAAGTTCGGCCCCGTCACCATGATCGAAGCGCCGTCATAGCGGTGGTCGTTGAGCACGAACGAGGGGTCCTTGCGCCACGCGTCGAAGGCGAACTCGCCGAACCCGGTGCGCTCGATGCGCTTGAGGTATTTCGCCGGGATGATCTGGTCGGTGTCGACGTCGGCGCGGGGGAGGGGCAGCACCTTGCCGTGTACCTTGCGAACCGGCTCCATCAGTCCTGCCTCCATTCGCGGATATCGACGAAGTGCCCGGCGATCGCCGCGGCGGCCGCCATCTGCGGGCTGACGAGGTGCGTGCGGCCACCGGGACCCTGCCGCCCCTCGAAATTGCGGTTGGACGTCGAGGCGCAGCGCTCGCCCGGCGCCAGCGTGTCCGGGTTCATGCCCAGGCACATCGAGCAACCAGCGTCGCGCCACTCGAACCCTGCTTCGACGAAGATCTTGTCGAGGCCCTCCTGCTCGGCCTGCGCCTTCACGAGCCCGGAGCCCGGCACGATCATCGCGTTCACGCTCTTCGCGACGCGGCGGCCGCGGACGACCGCCGCCGCCGCGCGCAGGTCCTCGATGCGGCCATTCGTGCAGGAGCCGAGGAACACGCGGTCGATGCGGATGTCCTCGATCGCTGTGCCCGGCTTGAGGTCCATGTACGTCAGCGAGCGCTCCGCCAGTTCACGCGCGCGCGGGTCGGCGAAGCTGTTCGGATCCGGCACGCGGCCCTTCACCGATACGCTCTGCGCCGGCGTCGTCCCCCAGGTCACACACGGCTCGATCTGTTCCGCCGCCAGTTCGACGATCGTGTCGAACACGGCGCCGTCATCGGTCGGCAGGGAGCGCCAGTAGTCGAGCGCCTTCTCCCACACCGCACCCTTCGGCGCGAACGGGCGGCCCTCCACGTACGCGAACGTCGTGTCGTCGGGCGAGACGAGGCCGGCGCGCGCGCCCGCCTCGATCGACATGTTGCAGATCGTCATGCGGCCCTCCATCGAGAGCGCGCGGATGACGTCGCCGCGGTACTCGATCACGTGGCCGATGCCGCCGGAGACGCCGATCTTGTTGATGATCGCCAGCACCACGTCCTTGGCCGTGACGCCCGGGTGCAGCTCGCCGTTCACTTCTACCGACATCGTCTTCGGCGTCGCCTGCGCCAGCGTCTGCGTCGCCAGCACATGCTCGACTTCCGACGTGCCGATGCCGAACGCCAGCGCGCCGAACGCACCGTGCGTCGACGTGTGGCTATCGCCGCAGACGATCGTCATGCCCGGCTGTGTAAGCCCCTGCTCGGGGCCGATGATGTGGACGATGCCCTGGCGGCGGTCGGTCAGGCCGAACAGCGGCACGCCGAACTCCTCGCAGTTCGTGCGCAGCGTGTCCACCTGCTGCACCGAGAGCGGGTCCGTCCACGGCTTGTCGCGGTCGCGCGTCGGCACGTTGTGGTCGGCCGTGGCCAGCGTCAGTTCCGGCCGGCGCACCTTGCGCCCGGCGAGCCGCAGCCCCTCGAACGCCTGCGCCGACGTCACCTCGTGCACGAGATGGAGGTCGATGTACAGAAGGTCGGGCTTGCCATCCTCGTGCCGCACGAGATGGTCGGCCCAGATCTTCTCCGATGACGTCCTAGCCATGATGCCGTCTGCCCTTTCAACGGGCACACGTGCCGGGGACGACGCTCGCCCTCCGACACGCGCCCGGTGTGATCGCTTGCGCGCTTACGGGTTGGTGCGGACCTCGGAGTCCTTCCGCCGCTCGACCGAGAGCATGCGGTTCAGCGCGTTCATGTACGCCTTTGCCGAGGCGACGATGATGTCCGTATCGGCGCCGCGCCCGACGTAGCTGCGGCCGTTGCCCTCGACGCGGATGGTGACATCACCCTGCGCGTCGATACCCTCGGTCACGCTCTTCACCGAGAACTCCGTGAGCTCGTTCGGGATGTCGATGATCCGGTTGATCGCGCGGTACACGGCATCGACCGGTCCGGTGCCGATCGCCGCATCGGCGCGGATGGCGCCATCCGGCAGGATCACGCGCACGGTCGCCGTCGGCGACGCGTGGTCGCCGCACGTCACCTGAACGAAGTCCAGGCGGTAGATCTCGGCCGTGGTCCGCAGCTTGTCGGCGACGAGCGCCTCCAGGTCGCGGTCGTCGATCTCGGCCTTCTTGTCCGCCAGCTCCTTGAACGCCATGAAGGCGCGCGACAGCTCTTCTTCGGTCAGGACGTAGCCGAGTTCCTCCAGCCGCGCCTTGAAGCCGTGCCGGCCCGACACCTTGCCCAGCACGATCTCGGCGCCACCCGACGGCCAGCCGATGTCCTTGGCGTCCATGATCTCGTAGGTCTCGCGCATCTTGAGGATGCCGTCCTGGTGGATGCCGGACTGGTGCCGGAAGGAGTTGGCGCCGACGATCGCCTTGTTGGGCTGCACGCTCATGCCGGTCAGGTCGGCCACGAGGCGGCTGGTCCGGTACAGCTCCGGCGTCTTGATGTTCGTCTCGACGTTCAGGAAATCGCGGCGCGTCTTGATCGCCATCGCCACTTCCTCGAGCGCGGCGTTGCCGGCGCGCTCGCCGATGCCGTTGATGCAGGTCTCGACCTGGCGCGCGCCCGCGCGCACGGCGGCCAGCGAGTTCGCGACGGCCAGCCCCAGGTCGTTGTGGCAGTGCACGGAGATGCGCGCCTTGTGGATGTTCGGCACGTTCTCCAGGATGTCCTTGATGAACTGCCCGAACTCCTCCGGCACCGTGTAGCCGACGGTGTCGGGGATGTTCACCGTCGTCGCACCCGCCGCGATGACCTGCTCCAGCATCCAGTACACGTACTGGCGGTCGCTGCGGGTCGCGTCCATGGGGCTGAACTCGACGTCGCTGCAGTATCCGGCGGCGCGTGCCACCATGGCGCGGGCCATCTCCAGCACCGTCTCCTTGTCCTTGCCGAGCTGGTGCATGATGTGGATGTCGGAGCTGGACAGGAAGACGTGGATGCGCGGCTGCACGCCGACCTTCACAGCCTCCCAGCAGGCATCGACCGCGCCGGCGTCCGCGTGCGCGAGGCCGGCGATCTGGCTGCCGCGGATCTCGCGCGCGATGGTCTGCACCGCATCGAAGTCGCCGGGCGACGTCTTGGGGAACCCGGCCTCGATGATATCGACGCCGAGGCGTTCCAGCTGGCGCGCGATCTCGATCTTGTCCGAGGTCGTCAGTGCAACGCCGGGCGACTGCTCGCCGTCCCGCAGCGTCGTGTCGAAGATGAATACCTTGTCCATTGTCCGTCCTCCGTATGGTCAGCCGTGGCGGCTGCCGCTCACGATTCGCCGGTCTATCGCCCTCCGAACGCATGCGCGGACGAGGGCCGGCGAAGTGTGAGCAGCACGAGGCGCGGCAACAGGCCGTAGCCCTGCGCCACCGCTCGCTGCATCAACCCGCGGACCTGGACCACTATCATCTCGTCAGCTCACCCCTGCACAGTTGCCGTCCGGCTTGACCGATTCCACGCTCCACTCGCCCTTGACGAGCTGCGCGATGTACACGCGCGTGTGGGGCGCGAAGTTCTTCGTCCGGTCCTGGTACTGGTACTCGACGCAGTAGCGGAACTTCACGGACTCCTTCTTCTGCGCCGAAGACACCTCGAGCGTCACGACGTTGCTTGCGCCGACAGAGCGAACTTCCACGCCCTCCGGCAGCCGCGCGCCCTCTGCCTCCTGCACGAAGTAGGCCGCGGCCGCGGCGGCGGCTTCGCCCTCGTGCTTTTTCGCGTTATCACCGCCACCCCCGCAGGCCGGCGCAACCATGAGCAACGCCGTCATGACGATGAGTGTCAGCAGCCATGGACTTCTTCGCATCGGCTGCCTACCGGCTCTTCTTCAGCCAGGCCATCATGCCGCGCAGCTCCGCGCCCACCTGCTCGATCGGGTGCTCGGCGTTGATGCGGCGCAGCGCGTTGAAGCTCGGCCGGCCTGCCTGGTTCTCCAGGATCCACTCCTTCGCGAAGGTGCCATCCTGGATCTGGCCCAGCACCTTCTTCATGTTCTCCTTCACGTGGCCATCGACGACCACCGGGCCGCGGGTGTAATCGCCGTACTCGGCCGTGTCACTGATCGAGTAGCGCATGTACTCCATGCCGCCCTCGTACATCAGGTCGACGATCAGCTTGAGTTCGTGCATGCACTCGAAGTACGCCAGCTCCGGCTGGTAGCCGGCCTCGCACAGCGTCTCGAAGGCCGCCTTGACCAGCGCCGTCGTGCCGCCGCAGAGTACCGACTGCTCGCCGAAGAGGTCGGTCTCGGTCTCCTCTTTGAACGTCGTTTCCAGCACGCCGCTGCGCGTGGCGCCGATGCCCTTCGCGTACGCCAGCGCGATCTGGCGCGCCTGCTCGGACGCGTTCTGGTGCACGGCGAAGAGCGCGGGCACGCCGCCGCCCTCGGTGTATACACGGCGGACGAGGTGGCCGGGGCCCTTCGGCGCGACCATCGTCACGTCGACGTCATCGGGAGCCTGGACCTGGTCGTAGTGCACGTTGAAGCCGTGCGCCCACATCACCATGTTGCCCGGCTTCAGTCCGCCCGCGATGTGGCCGTAGTAGACGTCCTTCGCCACCTGGTCAGGCGTCAGGATCATGATGATGTCGGACTGCTCGGCGACCTCGCCGACGCTGCCGACCTTCAGACCCGCCGCCTCGGCGGCTTTCCATGACTTCGAGCCGGGATACAGCCCGACGACGACGTTGCAGCCGCTGTCCTTGAGGTTCAGCGCGTGCGCGTGGCCCTGGCTGCCGAACCCGATCACGCCGATCGTCTTGCCCTTGAGCAGGGAAAGGTCGGCATCCTTGTCGTAGTACATCTGTGGCATGCGTTTTTCCTGGTTCTCCGTGCTAATTCGCGTCCGCGAAGCGTCCCTCAATCAGATCAGGCTGCCAACCTTCGGCTTGCCCTCGCCGGCCGACTTGTAGTGCCGGCCCGCACCGTCCACGGCCGGCGCCGCCACCGTGGACAACCCGCCGCGCACCATTGCCACGCGGCCGGTCCGCACGAGCTCCTTGATGCCGTACGGCGTGAGCATGCCGATGAGTGCGTCGACCTTGTCCTCGATCCCCGTCGCCTCAACGACGAGCGAGTCGCTGCCGACGTCGACGATCTTGGCGCGGAACACGTCCACAATCTCGATGATCGCGCTGCGCGTGTCCTTCGACGTCGCCACCTTGATCAGCACCAGCTCGCGGGCGACGACCTGCTCGTCGCTGACGTCGGTGATCTTGACGACTTCGATCACTTTGTAGAGCTGCTTCGTCACCTGTTCGATGTCGTGTGCCGCGCCATCGACCGTGAAGGTCATGCGCGACAGCCCGGGCACCTCGCTGTGCCCGACGGTGAGGCTCTCGATGTTGAAGCCTCGCTGGCGCCACTTGCTGGCGATCTTGTTCAGGACGCCCGGGCGGTTCTCCACCAGGGCGACGATGGTGTGCAGGCGTGCGCTCATCGGGCAAACTCCGGCTGCTGCATCTTCGGCTGGTCGATCGTGTCGGAGAGGCTGACGCCCGGCGGCATCATGGGGTAGCAGTCCTCGGCCTCTTCCACCTGGAAGTCGATGAGCACGGCGCCGGGGTGGCGCAGCGCGGCCTCGATCGAGGACTCGACCTGCGCCTTGTCGCTGACGCGGATGCCGGTGATGCCCATCGACTCCGCCAGCTTCACGAAGTCCGGCTGGAACATGCGCACCGACTGCTTGTTGCCGTCGTAGAAGCGGTCCTGCCACTGACGCACCATGCCCAGGTAGTTGTTGTTGATGATGGCGAACTTGATCGGCAACTCGTACTCCGTGCAGAGCGCCAACTCCTGCATGGTCATCTGGAAGCCGCCGTCGCCGCAGAACGCCCAGACCGTGTCGTGCGGCCTCGCAATCTGCGTGCCGATCGCGGCAGGCACCTCGAACCCCATGGTGCCGAGCCCGCCCGACGTGACGAACGAGTACGGGTTGTCGCCCCAGAAGTACTGCGCCGCCCACATCTGGTGCTGGCCGACGCCGGTCGCGTAGTAGGCGTTCGGGCCCGACAGCTCGTAGATCTTCTTGATCACGTACTGGGGCAGGATGCGGTCCGTCTCCGGGATGGCGATCGACGGGTGCTTCTGGCGCATGTCGGCGAACCAGCCGCGCCACGCGTCGTGACGTGCCGGCTTCACATGCGGGAGCAACTGCTGCAGCACGGTGCGCACGTCGCCGACGATCGGCAGCGCCGTCTTGACGTTCTTGCCGATCTCCGCGGGGTCGACGTCGATGTGGATGATCTTCGCGTTTGGCGCGAAGTCCTTGAGCGCGCCGGTAACGCGGTCGTCGAACCGCATACCGATGGCGATGAGCAGGTCCGACTCCTGGATGCCCAGGTTGTTCCAGTACATGCCGTGCATGCCGGGCATGCCCATGAACAGCTCGTGCGAGCCCGGGAAACCGCCCAGACCCAGCAGCGTGGAGATCACCGGGATCTGCGCCTTCTCGGCCAGTTCCTTAAGCTCGCCGGCGGCGCGGGAGATGACGACGCCATGTCCCGCGAGAATCAGCGGCTTCTCCGACTCGGCGATGAGCTGCGCAGCCTTCTTCACCTGCTGCGGGTGGCCGGCCACCTTCGGCTGGTAGCCGGCGAGTTCCACCTTCTCCGGGTAGTTGAATTCGCATAGTGCCTGCTGCACGTCGCGCGGGATGTCGACGAGCACTGGTCCCGGCCGGCCCGTCGTCGCCACATGGAACGCCTCCGCGATCGCCGGGGCGAGGTCTTCGACATCGAGCACCAGCATGTTGTGCTTCGTGATGGGGATCGTGATGCCGGTGATGTCGGCCTCCTGGAAACCGTCACGGCCGAGCAGCCATGAGACAACCTGGCCGGTGATGCACACCAGCGGCACCGAGTCCATCCAGGCGTTGGCGATGCCGGTGACGAGGTTCGTCGCGCCGGGACCGGAGGTCGCCCAGCAGACGCCGGCCTTGCCGGACACGCGCGCGTACGCGTCGGCCGCGTGCGCCGCGGACTGTTCGTGCCGCACGAGGACGTGCTTGATGTCGGGATACTTCTTGAGCGCGTCGTACATCGGCAGGTTCGCGCCGCCGGGATAGCCGAAGATGGTGTCGACTCCCTCCTTGCGGAGGCACTCCATGATGATTTCAGCGCCATTGAACTTGGTCATGTCAGATGCTTCTCCTGCGTATCCCCCGCCGGGGGATTCATTGTCTTGCCGGCCGTCCCGCGCCGTCCGCGATGTGCAGAGCCGGGACGTTAGAGCGGAAGGCCCGGTAGCAGTTCGAGCGCGAGCAAGCGGCCCGGTACCGGGGACAGGGGAAGTACTACGGCGCGGCCGCGGCAGCTCCGCGAGCAGCGGAACGCCGGGACCGGTTGAACCTCCAGCAGAGAAGCTGTGACGTGCGTCATGTGCTCCACGATTCAGCGCCTCGCGGGCGCCCTTCAAGCATCGCCGGGTAACAAAAAAACCCGTCCACTAAAGGGACGGGTCCATGGCCCGCGGTGCCACCCTTCTTCCCCAACGCCAGCGGCGGCAGGGCTCTCGGAGCGATGTAACGGTCGCGACCCGGGCGAGGCTAAGCCGCAACGGCTTCACCCCGACGGCTCTACGCTGAGTTCGGCCTCCGCTCACCGCCGGTCTCACACCATCACCGGCTCGCTACGGGTCGCGCTGGGGCCTACTGCCGCGCTTCAACGCCTGTGCGTGGCGCAGTGTATCCGGAACATAAGAAAGCTGTCAAACGTGGCTGCGTTTCTGTCGATCATGTCAAGGGGTGCACGAAGGCTCCGTCAGAAGGTGGGCAGAGCGCGGTGCATCGGCTGAGGTTTGCGCAGATTCCCGGAGAGGCGGCGCGCGAGGCTACCGGTCGGCCCTTCTCGCGAAGCGCGCACGCCGATACGCTCCGCATTGGGACCGGAGATGCCGGCCCTGAGGAGGAGAGATGAAGATGCGTACCTGGTTAATCGCCGCACTCGTGACGGCGGTGTTTGTCGCCGCGGCCTGCGGGGGCGACAGCGAGAAGTCATCGACAGCAACCGCACCGGCGAAAGCAACGGCGGCCGCCACCGGCACGGCGGCCGCGAAGGCCACGACCTACCCACTGACTGTGACCGACATGCTCGGCCGCAGCGTCACCATCGCGAAGCAGCCCGCAGCGGTGGCTGCGCTCAGCCCTACGACGGTGGAGTACGTCTACGCCGTGGGCGGAACGAGCAAGACGCGCTCGGCGTCGGTCAAGGTCCCGGCGGAAGCGACCTCGGCGAAGGACATCGGTCCGTCGTACCAGCCGAACTTCGAGCTGATCGCGGCCGAGAAGCCGGACCTGATCATCGCGGACAGCGTGCTGCAGCCACAGCTCAAGCAGAATCTCGAAGGTCTGAACGTGCCGGTCGTCTACGCAGGCGCCCAGACGTTCGCGGACGTGTTGAAGGGCCTGGAACTCGTCGGCAACGTGCTGAACCAGCCTGCCAACGCCACCAAGCAGATATCCAGCTTGCAGGCGAAGCTCGCGGATCTCAAGACGAAGGCGGCCGCGACGAAGCCCAAGGTGCTCGCCGTCAACGGCGCGCCCGAGGACTTCTACGCCGCCAAGCCGGAGTCGTACGTCGGTGACCTGATCCAACTGCTGGGCGGCGACAACGTCGCGAAGGGCCAGCCGGACGTCGGCCGATTCCCCGGCTACACGAAGCTGAGCCTTGAAACGATCCTGACGTCATCGCCCGACGTGGTGCTGGCGATCACCGCCGGACCGCCCGGCGGCAAGACGATCACCGCCGCCCTGTCCGAGAATCCGGCATGGGCGAACGTGCCCGCGGTGAAGAACAAGCGCGTGACCGAAATCAGCCTGGAACTGTACCTGCAGGCGCCGGGGCCGCGCGCCGGCGAAGCGCTCGACCAGCTTGCGAAGCTCCTATATCCGATCGGCGCGAGTCCGAGCCAATGACATTGGCGGCGGCTCCCAGGCAGCAGCAGGCGCGTCCGTCCTTCGGGACGGCGCGGCTGCTGCTGGTCTGGGGCTTGCCGCTCGCGCTGCTGGCGCTGGCGATCGTGCTCGGCATCGCCCTTGGGCCGGTCAACCTGGCGCCGGCGCGCGTGATCGACGGTCTGCTGAACCGCGGCGAGCCTCTCGACCACACGATCGTCTGGGATCTGCGGCTGCCACGCGTACTGCTGGCCGTACTCGTCGGCGCCAGCCTGGGCGTCTCCGGCGCGCTGCTGCAGGGCGTCACGCGCAACCCACTCGCCGACCCGCACGTCCTGGGCCTCACCGCGGGCGGCGGTTTCGCGGCGAGCCTGGCGCTCCGGCTGTATTCCGACTTCCCGCACGAGTTGATGGCACCGGTCGCGTTCGCCGGGTCGCTGCTGGGCGCGGCGCTCGTCTACCTGCTGTCGTGGCGCGGCGGCGTCTCGCCGGTGCGCCTCGCGCTGTCCGGCGTCGCCGTCGCATCGCTGCTGACGGCCTGCACGACGATGGTGCTGGTCACGTCCAACTTCACGACGCAGGCCGCGCTGGCGTGGCTCGCGGGCGGGCTGTTCGGCCGCGGCTGGGTGGACCTGCGGGTGATGTGGCCGTACGCGGTGGCCGGCCTGGGAGCGGCGATGCTGCTCACGCGCGGGATGAACATCCTGGCGCTCGGCGATGAGGCGGCGCAGTCGCTGGGCCTCGGCGTCGAGCGCACGCGGCTCTTCGCGGTCGCCGTCGCCGCCCTGCTGGCTGGCGCGGCCGTGAGCGTCGCCGGCATGGTGGCGTTCGTGGGGCTGCTGATCCCGCACGTCGCGCGCGGCCTCAACGGCGATGACCACCGCGGCCTGGTGCCGCTGTCGGCGATCCTCGGCGCCACGCTCGTCGTCTATGCCGACCTGTTCGCACGGATGGTCCAGCGGCCAGTGGAGATCCCGCTCGGCATCGTCACGGCTGTCATCGGCGCGCCGTTCCTGCTGTACCTGGTAAGGTCGAAGGCATGAGGCTCGAAGCGCGCAAGCTGACGGCGGGCTACGGCGGCGATTTCTGCATCACCGATGCGGACGTCGTGATCGAAGAGCGCCGCGTGACGGGCATCATCGGCCCGAACGGCGCCGGTAAGTCGACGCTGCTGCGCGCATTGGCGCGCGTCATCAAGCCGCAGCGCGGCGTCGTGCTGCTCGATGGCGAAGTGCTGCACCAGCTGCCAGGCCGCCTCGTGGCGAAGAAGCTGGCGTTCCTTGGCCAGCCGCTGGAAGGCGTGCCCGACCTGACGATCGAAGAACTGGCATACCGCGGACGCTTCCCGCACCAGACCATGCTGCGCCGCGATGCGGCCGCTGACCGCGAGGCCGTCGACTGGGCGATTGGCGCCATGAACCTGGAATCGATGCGCGGCCGTCCGTTGAAGCAGCTCTCGCACGGCGAGATGCGGCGCGCCTGGACCGCGCTCGCGCTGGCGCAGCAGCCGGACATCCTGCTGCTCGACGAGCCGACGGCATTCCTCGACATGGCGCACCAGTTCGAGCTGCTGGACCTGCTTTCGAAGCTCACCGATCACGGCGTCACCGTGGTGGTCTCCATGCACGACCTGTGGCTGACGGCCATCTACTGCCAGCGCGTGATCGCAATGAGCGGCGGGCGCATCGTCGCCGCCGGGCCGACCGACGAGGTGCTGACGGTCGAGCTCATTCGCGAGGTATTCGGTGTGGAGGTAGCGCTGCAGCCGCACCCGTCGGTCGCGGGCAGGCACATCGCGCTGCCGGTCTCGCGCCGCCGCGAAGCAGCGCCCGCTGAACCGGTGCCGAACCCTGCGACGCGTCCTTCGCCCCACTAGTCCGCGGCGTACACGCGCTCTCCCCGCACGTACGTCTCCAACAGGCGCAGATCGCCGTCGCGATCGTCCATGAGCACGAAGTCCGCAGACATACCGGGCGCGATGGTGCCGCGGTCCGTGTAGCCGGCCGCGCGCGCTGCCGCGCGCGTCCACATAGCAGCGGCCTGCTCGAAGCTCACCGCCTGCCCGGCACCAAGCACCGCCCCGGTTTCCGTGCGCCGGTCCATCGCCGCACGCAGCGCCAAGGGCACGCCGACGGTGCTGACCGGCGCGTCGCTGCTGGCGGCGACGCAGACGCCGGCGTGCAGCAGGTCGCCCGACGGATAGAGCCGCGCGTGCTTGTCGCGCGGCACCTGCTCCAGGTAGCGGTCCCCCTGCTCGTACACAAACGCCGGTTGCGTCACGACGCGCACACCGAGCCGCGCCAGCCGTTCCGACGCGCCGCGCGGCAGCAGGCCCGCATGCTCGATGCGGTGCCCGCACTCCTGGGCGCCGGTCTCGCCGACTGCGGCCTCGATAGCATCGATCGCCGCGCCAACGGCGCGCTCCTCGACCGCATGGATGGCGACGCCGCGGCCCGCGCGGTGCATCTCCAGCACGGCGCGTCGCAACGCAGCCTCGTCGGGCGCCAGGCCGCCGCCGACTTCGCTCAGCATGATCTTCACGTGCCCGCGGCGCAGGCGACCGCGTGGCGCATCCGGCATCTCGCCGGCGTGTGCGAGCGCTTCCATCAGCGTCACGCCGAGGGGCAGGCTGCCGCCGTCCTGGAGCCGCGCGAACGTCTCCCACTCGGCCGCGCCGTTGGTGTGGGTGGCATCGACCACGGCCGTCACGCCGTTGGCGATGAAGCGCCGTGAGACGTCCCCTACCGCATCGGCCAGCTCAGCGTACGGCAGCGGCGGCACGGCACGGTCCACGACGTCGTTCATCTCCAGCAGCAGCCCCGTCGGCTCGCCGCTGTCGTGGAATCGCTCGATGCAGCCGCCGGGCGGCTCCTCCGTGTCGATGGCGATGCCGGCGAGCAGCATGGCACGCGTGTTCAGCACGACGGCGTGGCCGCTGCGATGCAGCAGCCGCACGGGCAGATGCGGCACCGCCTCGTCGAGGTCGCGGCAGGTCGGATGCCGCCGCTCGGCGAGGCGCGTTTCGTCGTAGCCGAACGCACGGATCCAGGCGCCCTCTCGCGCGGCCGCGGCCGCCTGTCGCAGCTGCGACTGGATGTCGCTGATCGAGGAGGCGGGGCGCGGCGTGCAATCGACCGAACGCAGCGCGGCCGCGGCGGCCAGCACGTGGCAGTGCGCGTCGATGAAGGCCGGCAGCAGCAGCGCCCCGCCGCAGTCGTAGGACGCGGCATCGGCCGGCGCGGCGGCGGGGTCGCACGATACGACGGCGCCGTCGCGCACGAGCAACGCCGCGGCGCGCGGCCGGCGCGAATCCATGGTCAGAATGCGCGCGTTGTGAAAGACGGCTGCGCTCATGCGGCCGCCCGGGGCACACGAAACGGCCGCAAAAGGCGGCCGTCGTCGATGTTCAAGCTGAGGGACCGGCTAGTCGGCCGAAGGCAGCACCTTCGGCTGCTGGAGCTGCATCGGCACGCCGCAGCACTCAGCTTCGCCGGCGCCGGGCTTGATGCAGAGGACCTCGGTCCCGCACTTTTCGCACTGAAAACGCTTGCCCAGTTGGTTCGGCATCTCCGGCTCCTTGCTACTTCTGTTGCATCGGCTGGCCGCAGCATCCGAGCGCGCCTTCGCCGGCTTTCGTGACGATCATCTCGGTGTTGCACTTCGTGCACTGGTACCGCTTGCCCACCTGGTTTGCCACGAGCCCTCCCGCCTGCCTTGTAGATGCTGCGGGACGCGCATGGCACGCGTCCCACGTTCAGAGTCTAGGTTTTGGCGTTTCGTTCCGTCAAGTGGACGCGCTACTGCACCGTCAGGGTACCGGACATGTTCGGGTGCACGTCGCACTGGAAATAGTAGCTGCCGGCCTCAAGCGGACCGAACGTCAGCGTCTGGACGATCTTCCCGGTCTCGATCGCGGTCTTCGCGACGCTCTCGCCGGTCGCATCTGCGCCCTTGAAGAAGTTGATGTTGTGCGGAATGCCTGCGTCCTGGTTGTCCACCGTGATGGTGAGCTGCTGACCGGCCGGCGCCAGCAGCTTGTCTGTATCGAACAGAATGCCAACGGCGGTGATCTTGAGTGCCGCGGTGGCGACTGCCGGAGCGCCCGAGGCGGCGGCCGGGGGCAGCGTCTGGCCGCAGGCCAGCGCCGTGTCCTTGCCGGTGATCGCGGGCGGATCGGCCGCGATGGGCTGCTTGAGGACGTCCGCGCCCTTCTCGTGCGCCGCGGCCTTGGTCGTCCCGTACGGACGCTCGACACTCAGGGACCTGGCGTCCTTGTTGACTTCCTTGACCGTCATCATCTCGTTGTCGATGAGGAGCCGATCGCCCTTTGCGACGGTGCCTATGTCGGTCAGAAGCACCAGCGTGGAGAACGAGTCCAGCGGGCTCGACAAGGTGAGACCCTCACTTGCGTCGCCAAGGATCCGCGCCGCCGGGAAGCCGTGCTTGGCGTACTCTTTCGCCTCCGCCCAGCCGGTGCCTTCGGTGATGAGGAGCGTGAGCTGCTTGATCTGCTCGTCGTTGAGGGTGCCGCCCTGCGACTGGCCCCAGGTAGGCATGGCCCTGCCGATGCGGCCGCAGGAAATGGTGTAGAACACGCGCTTGAATTGTTCGGTCTTCGCCACCGGGTCGACGACGCCGCTGGTAGCATCTTCGCCGCGCAGGTCAGGGCGGTTCAACGGGGGCGCCAGCTTGAGCCGGTTGGCCGCGCCGCCGCCCTCTCCTTCGTCGCCGTGGCAGGTGCGGCAGTTCTGCGAGTACAGGAACGCACCGCGGTCGACCATCTTCCCGAGCTGGCGGTCCTTCGCACCGTCGGCGCGGTGCGGATCCCAGAGGGTGTACGCGGCCGAGGCGATAATCGCCACGAAGACCAGCGCCACCATGATATTGATCTGCTTGCTCGTGTTCATACTGTTCCTGACTGAGCCTGGCACCGCCGCCTAGGCCGGCAGCACGCCCTTCACCGACTGGTCCGGACTTCCGGGCGGGCCGCCTGTGATCACCTTGCCGACATCGACCGAGATCGTCCCGTCGTCTGCGAGCACCACGGGGAAGAGATCCAGCGACCGCGGCGCCGGCCCGAACACCTTTACGCCCGAGTCGCTGTAGGTGGAGCCGTGGCACGGGCAGCGGAACCAGCCGGGGTACGCCTGGTTGGAGCGCGGATCCTCGAAGGAGAATGTTGAGCTGTACGGCACCGTGCAGCCGAGGTGCGGGCACTTGCGCCAGAGGGCGTAGATCATTCCTTCCTTCGATCCGGGGTTGCGGTCGGCCTGCTCCTTGCTCAACCGCACGAGGAAGATCTTGGCCTGGAGCGAGAGCAGCGGCGACATCGGGTCCGGAACCTGGATGACGACTTCCTTCTTGTCACCAGGGAGCAGCGTGGCCGTGGTCCAGCCCGTGGGGTGCACGCCGGACAGGCGCGCGACCCCGCGCGGGTAGACCATGTTGACGATCGTGGTGACGATGCCGAGCAGCATCACGCCCATGCCGGTCCAGAAGCTGATCAGCAGCACCTTGCGCCGCGACACCGGCGGTAGCGCCGGGCCAGCCTGAGCCGCCGGCGCGATCACGACGGCGTGCGAGCCGGCGCCCGCGGCGACCATACCGCCGCCCGCTTTGGCGACGGCCTTCTCGGCCGGCTTGCGCTCCTCTTTGGGCGCGGCTGCCGCTGGCTCCTGGATCTTCTCTTCGTCAGGCATATCCGTCACTTCTCACCATGGGACTCTGGATGACGTACTCCGGATGCGCCTGGTCCGGCACCATCCGCTGGATGTGCGGGTCTTCGTCGAGGTTGGGCACGTGCCAGTACGGGACTAGCGCCTGCGCGTGTCCGCGGAACGCCGCGCCGACGATCGTCAGCGCGAAGTAGACGAGAATGAAACCAGTGAACAGCGCGATCATCGCATCGCGCATGGAGTGCGCCCAGCCGATCTTGCGGAGGATCGCGATCATCAGGATCGGCAGGCCCACCATCGCGACAACGGGCACGATGTACTCGGCGGTGATCTTCGGAATGTTGAGGTGCGCGTCGTGCCAGTAGAGATGCTGCAACCAGACGGGCATCCAGCTCGGCTCGTTCCAGTACCAGAGCCACGAGCCGTTCAGCGGCACAGGGATCCGTTCGAAGTCCCTTGGCCAGTCGAGGTAGCCATCGTGCGATCCCGAGCCGGGCTGGAACGGCACCGGAAGACGCCAGTGCCACGCATCGGCTATCGCCAGGCGGTTCTTCAGGAAGACGAAGTCCCAGATGGCTTTGAAGAAGCCGCCCGCGGGCCAGCTCTCAAACCAATTCTTGTCGCCGAGCCACTGGAGTTGATGCTCTTTACCGCTCTGGCCCCACAGCGTCGGCAGCCGGCGGTACACCTCGACGTGGCTGCTGGCGTCCCAGAGGATCAGCCAGACGATCCACACCGACGAGTAGACGAAGCTGAACACGGTGATGCGTATCGCGTTCGGGGTGGCAAACCAGCCGCCCTGTCCCTCGTTGGTGCGGTCGACATACGGGATGGCCATGAGGCCGATCAACAGCATGGTCGGCACGATGACGCCCGCGAGGCCCTTGTCCATGTGCAGAAGGAGTTCCTGCAAGTTCATGAAGTACCAGGGCGCCTTCGAGGGGTCCGGTGTAACGCTGGCGTTCGCCTTGTTCAGCAACGGCGCGTCGAACACCGTCGAGAGGATGACGAAGGTGATCGTGAACAGTGTCGCGGCGATGAACTCGATGAATACGAGATCCGGCCAGACCAGGAGTTCCTGGTCGCGCTCGCGCTTCTGACGCGCAGTCTCCTTCGCGCCGCTTGCTGGAGTAGCTACCGCCATGGACCTTCTACCTCCAACTACAGCGGGCGTGCCAGCCCGCCGTCACGGCGGATGCGCCAGAAATGGACGGACATGAAGATGGCGGCGAGCAGCGGCAACGCGATCACGTGCAGGGTGTAGAAGCGGATCAGCGCCGCCGGGCCGATATCAATGCCGCCGAACATGACGAACTGCGTCTGTCCGCCCAGCACTGGCGCCGATCCGGCGATGCCGTATCCGACGGTGATCGCCCAGAGCGCCAGCTGGTCCCACGGCAACAGGTAGCCGGTGAACGAGAGGAGCAACGTGAGCACGAGCAGTATGACGCCGACGACCCAGTTGAACTCGCGCGGCGGCTTGTAGGCGCCCATATAGAAGACGCGCATCATGTGCAGCAGCACCGTCAGCACCATCGCGTGCGCCATCCAGCGGTGGAGGTTGCGGATCAGCAGGCCGAAGCGAATGTTCGTCTCCAGCGCCTGCACATCGAGGTACGCGCGGTCAACCGAAGGCACGTAGTAGAACATCAGCATGACGCCCGTGACCGTGAGCCCCAGGAACATGAAGAAGCTCAGCCCGCCCAGGCAGTACGTGTGCGTGATCTTGACGTGGGTCTTGTGAATGCGCGTCGGGTGCAGGTGAAGGAAGACGTTCGTCGCGATGGCGAGCATCTGGTTGCGGGGCGTGTTCGGGTACCCCGAGCGAAAAACCGAACGCCAGATGTAGTTGTGGAAGAGCTTATCGTAGAGAAAATCGCCGAGGCCGGGGCCCTTTGGCTGCTCTGAAACGGCCATATCGAACCCTCCCCTGGCCTAGCGCGACCACCAGGCGCCGAAGGCCACCATGATGCCGAGCGAGATGAAGATGGTGATCAGGACCAGGAGAAGTTCCGCGGCGTCCGGAGCGTACGGCGGTATGAATGCGGCAATCGGCATCGGGAACTCCTGCTCCGGTGGGTGCAACCCAGCATCGATCGCCGCGGCGATCCGCACGCGCGTCTGGTTTGTGAATCCCGTATCAAGCGGGAATCTAGCACCGGCCCTATCTAAAGTCAAGGCAAACGCCGCCCGGGCGCGACGCCGGCCGCCCGGACGGCGTCGAAGCGCGTCAGGCGAGCAGCTTCTCGAGGATCCTCCCCATCTCCGCGGCGTCACGGCCGGGCATGCCGATCAGCGGCAGGTCGATGCCCAGCTCGCGGCGCGCATCGAGTTCTTCCTTGCAGCGCTCCAGCGGACCCACGATCGCCGTCTGGTCCAGCAGGCGGTCGGAGACGCCGGCCGCGGCGGCCTTCGGGTCGCGCGCGGCCCAGCCCTCCTTGATCTTCGCGACCTCCGTTTCGAACCCCTGCCGCTCCAGCATCTCGTAGTAGTACGTGCCCATGCGGCCGACGTAGAAGGCGATGGGCGCACGCGCCTGCATGCGAATCTGCTCATCGGTGCCGCCTTCGGTGATCTGCATGACGATCGATGGGGCGACGGTGATGTCGGCGCGCGTCTTGCCGGCCTTCTTCGCGCCTTCCATGATCGCATTCACGCCCTCGGCGAGCTTGTCCTTGGGCCAGTACACCGGGATCCAGCCGTCGGCGATTTCGCCGGTCTGCACCATGCTCTTCGGCGTGATCGAGGCGATGTAGGTCGGGATGTGGTTGCGCAGCGCCGGGAACTGCAGGGTGAAGCCGCGGGCGAGCTTGAAGATCTGGCCGTCGTAGTTCAGCTTCTCCTGCCGCAGGATCGTGTTGATGATCTCGATGTATTCGCGCAGCCGCGTCGCCGGCTTCTCAAACGGAACGCCGTGCCAGTGCTCGATCACGTTCTTGCCGGAGCTTCCCAGTCCGATGATGGCGCGGCCGCCCGAAAGCTCGTCGAGCGTCGCGAACGTCATGGCCAGCACCGCCGGCGTGCGGCTGAACACGTTGACGATGGCCGTGCCGAGCTGGATTTTCTTCGTGGCAAGCGCCAGCTGCGTCAGGATGCTGAACGCGTCGCGCCCCCAGGCCTCGGCCACCCACGCCGACTCGACACCGAGGTCCTCGGCGATCTGCACGCGCTTGACGATCTCCTCGCGCTCCGTGGGACTGCCCGCGAAGCCGATCTGTATGCCGATCCTCTTCGTCATCGTCGTCCGTCCTCCCTGTGCGATGTCGCCGCCGCGCGCGATACGGCCGCGCGGCGCGGGTGATGATGGACGCCGCGAACGCTACGGTCAACGCGCACCCGGTGTTAGCATGGGCCGATGCGCATCGAGATCGAACCTGACGACGGCGCCGTCGGCGTGTATGCGGCCGGCGTGATCTGCGACACCGTCTGCGCGAAGCCTGATTCCGTGCTGGGGCTGCCGACCGGCAGCTCGCCGCTGAGCACGTACGCGGAGCTCGAACGGCGCGCGTCGGCCGCTATCGCCGACTTCTCCCGCGCCACCGTGTATGCCGTCGACGAGTTCGCCGGCGCGACGGCGACAACGGCTGGAACGAACAGCCTCTTCTTCGCCGAGCACCTGCGCGTGCGCTTTCGGGCGCTGCACTGCCCCGACTCCGGCGCCACCGACCCGGACGCCGTCATGCGCGCCTTCGCAGAAGGCATCCGGCGCGATGGCGGCATCGACCTGTGCGTGCTGGGGATCGGTGTCAACGGCCACATCGCCTTCAACGAGCCAGGCGCCGGACGCGACTCGCGCGCGCGCGTCGTGCCGCTGATGCAGGCGTCGCGCGAGGCGCACGCATCGGCGTTTGGCTCGCTCGAACGCGTGCCGCTCCGCGGCATGACGCTGGGCGTCGCCGACCTGCTGGAGGCGCGCTCGATCCTGATGATCGCGCAGGGTCCGCACAAAGCGCGCATCGTGCGGGCGGCGCTTGAAGGGCCGGTGAGCGCCGAGGTGCCCGCTTCATGGCTGCGCGATCACAGAGACGTCACGTGGCTGTTCGATGCAGCAGCGGCCGCGCTGCTGCGGACGTAGTTCAGCCTCCGGGCGCGCCCGCCCCGGACTCCGCCCGCGTACCGCGGACCAGCAGCCAGCCGCGCCGGAGGCCGCCGTTGACGCCGGCCACGCCGACGACGATCAGCGCCAGGCCTGCGGCCAGGTTGAGGCCGATGCTCTCGTCCAGCACGAGCCAGCCGAGCAGCGCCGCGACGATCGGGATGATGTACGTCGTCACCGATACCTGCGTCGCGCTCAGCCGTTGCAGAAGCGAGAAGAAGATCACGTACGCCATCCCCGAGCACAGCGCGCCGAGCCCGAGCCACGACAGCGCCGCTTTCAATGAGATGTCCAGGTCCGGCGCACCATCGACACCGAGCGCGAGCGGTACCGCGACCAGCGCGCCGAAGATCATCTGGCCGCTGGCGAGCGACAGCGCCGCGCCGCGTGCCTTCTGCCGCGCCACCACCGTCGAGAGCGCGTAGCACGCCGCCGCCGCGATCACCGCGAGATCGCCGATGGCGCTTGATCCCGTGATGTCGCCGGCGTCGGGGCCGACGACCACCGCGGCACCGACGAATCCGATGAGCAGCCCTACCACCCGCTCCGCGTCCGGGCGCTCGGTGCCGGCTGCGAACGTGAACACCAGCACGAACAGCGGCATCGTCGCGATCAGCGTCGCCGCCAGGCTGCTGCTGATGTGCTGCTGCGCGGCCGTGATCAGCGTGAATGGGATGACGTTATTGACGACGGCGAGGAACAGCAGCGTCGCCCACGCGGTCCGCGGCGGCAGCACGCCGCCGTTTCGCGCGGCGATCGGCGCAACGATGATCGCAGCGATAACGAGGCGGCCGGCCACGACCATGAACGGCGGCACATCGCGTACCACGACGTGGTTGAAGAGGAAGGCGGATCCCCAGATGGCACTCAACAGCAGGAGTAGCGAGGCATCCCGTGTCCGCACGCTCGCTGCTCCTTCTCGTGCTCCCCGGTATCATCTCCGTGCATTGTGGCGGAATGCCGGAGCTTTCGACATTGGGGAACCTGCGCATCAGCGGACTCTACGTGATCATCGACCCGGCCGCCTGCCGCACGCACGGGCCGGTCGAGACGGCGCGCATGGCGCTGGAAGGCGGGGCGCGCGTGATCCAGTGGCGTGACAAGCGGCGCGACAAGGGCGAGCAACTCGACGACGCGCGTGCCATCGTCACGCTCTGCCGAGAGCACGGCGCCGCGTTTATCGAGAACGACCACGCTGACTTCGCGGTCGCTGTCGGCGCCGACGGGGTGCACCTCGGGCAGAAGGACCTGCCGATCGCGCTGGTCCGGCCGATCGCCGGCGCGGCGATGATCATAGGCGTCTCCACCAACAACGCCGCGGAGGCGCGCGCGGCCGAGGCGGCCGGTGCGGACTACGTCGCGGTCGGCGCGATCTTCGCGACGGCATCGAAGGAAGTGACGCGGCCCGCGAACATCGAGCGGCTGCGCGAGGTGAAGGCGGCGGTGAGCGTGCCGGTCGTCGCGATCGGCGGCATCGATGCGGGCAACATCGCGAGCGTGGCAGCAGCGGGAGCGGATGCGGCGGCGGTGATCAGCGCGGTGTGCGGTGCAGACGACCCGCGCGCGGCAGCGGCGCGCCTGGCAGCGGCGTTCGCGCGCTGAGCGGCGTCAGCGCGAGCGCGCCGACAGCGCCTTGATGGTTTCGATAGCGGCGTCGATGAGCGGTGCGGGGATCCGCCAGTCGCCGAGCGTCCAGCCGCGGAACCCGCGGAACGTCTCGTAATCGATGTCGTAGTGCGTGCGGCGCCCTTCGCGCCGCCGATCGAGGATGCCGTCCGTCTCCAGCTGGTTGATGATGCCGACGACGGCGCGCTCGGTGATGCCGACAGTCGCGGCCAGCTCGCGCACCGTCGGCTCGTGGTTACGGGCGATCGCCACCAGCACCAGCAGGTGGTTCGTGAAGAAACCCCACGTGGCGACGCGCGGTTCGAGTTCGTGTTCCTGCACGTTCTTCGGCACGGTTAAGCGCGCCACATCGGCACCCTGCTCCTTCGCGATCGAGAAGAGCATGCCGACGATGCCATCGACGAAGGGCCGCGGCGTCAACGCCGAGTCCTCGCCGCCACGGCGCACGCCGCTCAGCCGGTCGAAGTTCACCGAGTAGTTGTTCCGGCGCCCTTCACGGTGCCGGTTGACGATGCCCTCGTCGTCGAGGTCGCGCAGGATGCCGAGCGTCGCGCGCTCGGTGATGCCGATGCCATAGGCGATCTCGCGCACGGTCGATTCGGGGTGGAGGACGATGTAGACGAGGAGCACGGCGTAGTTCGTGAGGAAGCCCCACGTTGGCTGGGTCATCGCGGATGTGGCCTCGGTCGGTGCAGCTTGGGCGGCATACATGATAATGATTTCAGGAATGATCTAACCTGTTATGGGTTTCACGTCATATCATGCACCTATCCGGCGAAGTTTGCAACCCCCAAAATTCACGATTTGGTGGCTGACCGCGATGCAATGCCAGCAGGATCCCCAAGTTCGCCTATTTCATTGGTGCGTCTGAGCGTGGCGCGACCGGCTTCGCCTAAGGCGCGCGCGTTCTAAAATGAAATGAAACAGCGCACCGGAAGGAGCCCCGCATGCCCGCCACCCTCGACAGCTTCGGAAGCCGGTCCGCGCTCCGCGTGGGGAGCCGCTCGGTCGACATCTACCGCCTCGACGCGCTCGAGAGGGCCGGCGTGGGGCACGTCGCGCGGCTGCCGTTCTCGCTCCGCATCCTGCTCGAAAACTTGCTGCGCAACGAGGACGGCCGCAGCGTCACGAAGGACGACATCGCCGCGCTGGCGGCGTGGGACCCGGCCGCGCCCGCCGAGCGCGAAGTGGCGTTCCGTCCCGCGCGCGTGCTCCTGCAGGACTTCACCGGCGTCCCCTGCGTCGTCGACCTGGCGGCGATGCGCGACGCGATCAAGACGCTCGGCGGCGACCCGCGCCGCATCAACCCGCTGCAGCAGTCCGATCTGGTGATCGACCATTCGGTGCAGGTCGACAGGTTCGGCTCCAACGATGCCTTCCTGTTCAACGCACAGCTGGAACTCCAACGGAACAAGGAGCGCTACGCGCTGCTGCGCTGGGGGCAGGAGGCGTTCGACAACTTCCGCGTCGTGCCCCCGGACACCGGCATCGTCCACCAGGTCAACCTGGAGTACCTGGCGAGCGTCGTCTTCGAGAGGCAGGAGGACGGCGCGACCGTCGCCTATCCCGACACCGTGGTGGGCACTGACTCGCACACCACGATGATCAACGGCCTCGGCGTGCTCGGCTGGGGCGTCGGCGGCATCGAGGCGGAAGCGGCGATGCTGGGCCAGCCGATGCCGATGCTGACGCCGGCCGTCGTCGGATTCGAGCTCACCGGCCAGCTGCCCGAGGGAGCGACGGCCACCGACCTGGTGCTCACGGTGACGCAGATGCTGCGCGCGAAGGGCGTCGTCGGAAAGTTCGTCGAGTTCTTCGGCAACGGCCTCGCCGCGCTGCCGCTGCCCGACCGCGCCACCATCGCCAACATGGCGCCGGAGTACGGCGCGACAATGGGCTTCTTCCCGTGCGACGCCGAGACGCTGGCGTATCTGCGCTTCACCGGCCGCCCGGAGCCGCTCGTCGCGCTGGTCGAGGCGTACACGAAGGCGCAGGGCCTCTTCCGCACCGACGACGCGCCTGAGCCGCTCTTCTCCGACAAGCTGCGCCTCGACCTCGGCGATGTCGTGCCGAGCATCGCCGGGCCGAAGCGGCCGCAGGACCGCGTGCCGCTGGCAGGCGCGAAGCAGGCGTGGCAGTCGAGCGGTGGCGAGCTGATAGCGGCGTCGAAGAGCGAGCCGGCGCGCACCGTCGCCGTGAAGGACGACGGCCGCACGTACGACCTGGGCCACGGCGCGGTGGTGATCGCCGCGATCACGAGCTGCACCAACACGTCGAACCCGGCGGTGATGCTGGCCGCGGGCCTGCTGGCGCGCAACGCCGCCGAGCGCGGGCTGACATCGAAGCCGTGGGTGAAGACGAGCCTCGCGCCCGGCTCCAAGGTCGTCACCGATTACCTGGACGAGGCCGGCCTGACACCGTATCTCGAGCAGCTGGGCTTCTACCTCGTCGGCTACGGCTGCACGACGTGCATCGGCAACTCCGGCCCGTTGCCGGAAGCCGTCTCCGCCGCAATCCACGAAGGCAACCTGGTCGTCGCGTCGGTGCTATCCGGCAACCGTAACTTCGAGGGCCGCGTCCAGCAGGAGGTGCGCGCGAACTACCTCGCGTCGCCGCCGCTGGTCGTGGCGTACGCGCTCGCCGGCACGATGGACATCGACCTGCACGCCGAGCCGATCGGCACCGGTCGCGACGGCGCGCCGGTCTACCTGCGCGACATCTGGCCGACGCAGCAGCAGGTGCGTGATGCCGTGCGCACGGCGGTGAAGTCCGACATGTTCCGCGAGAAGTACCGCTACATCTTCGAGGGCGATGACGAATGGCGCGGTCTCGACGTGCCGAAGGGCGAGTTGTTCGCCTGGGAGCCCAACTCAACGTACGTGAAGCGGCCGCCGTACTTCGACGGCATGCAGCTCGAACCGGCGCCGCCCGCCGACGTGCGCGGCGCGCGGGTGCTGGCGCTGCTCGGCGACTCCGTCACGACCGACCACATCTCGCCCGCGGGATCGATCCCGAAGACGAGCCCGGCCGGCACGTACCTGCTCCAGCACGAGGTCTCGTCGGACGACTTCAACTCCTACGGAGCTCGCCGCGGCAACCACGAGGTGATGCTGCGCGGCACCTTCGCCAACATCCGGCTGCGCAACCTGCTCGCGCCCGGCACCGAAGGCGGCTTCACGAAGCACCTCCCGGATGGCGGGCAGATGACGATCTTCGAGGCGTCGGAGAAGTACCAGGCCGAGGGCGTGCCGCTGATCGTGCTGGCAGGCAGCGAGTACGGTACCGGCTCATCGCGCGACTGGGCGGCCAAGGGCACGCTGCTGCTCGGCGTGCGCGCCGTCATCGCGAAGAGCTTCGAGCGCATTCACCGCAGCAACCTCGTCGGCATGGGCGTGCTGCCGCTGCAGTTCGAGCCGGGCCAGGACGCCGCATCGCTCGGGTTGACCGGCGACGAGACGTACGACATCGAGGGCATCGCCGGCGCGCTGACGCCCGGCAGGCGCCTCACGGTGCGCGCGACATCGGCGGCGGGCGGCGCCAAGACGTTCACCGCCATCTGCCGCATCGACACGCCGGTCGAGGTCGATTACTACAACCACGGCGGCATTCTGCCGTTCGTGCTGCGGCAGCTGCTGAAGTAGCGGGAGAACCTCCTGACCGCGCCTCTGGTTCTAGTTCTGCCGGGCTACTCGCGGAACGCTGTCGCCTCGCACGAAAAGCGGGCCCAGAAGGCGCCCGGGTGCGCGCCCCACGCGCGCCACGCCGCCGCCATCGAACGCAGTTCGTCAGCGGTGGCCAGTCCGAGCGCGACGGCACGGCCGCCAATCGCCGGAGCTTCGAGGTAGCGCGCCTGCCACTCGCCGGTAAGGCGCGCCGCATTCTCGGTACCCTCGCAGGCGGCCGTCGCCGACGCCGTCGCGCGGACAAAGCCGGCTTCGTGCAGCAGCACGCGCAGGCGCTTGCCGACGCGCGGGTCGCCGCCACCGCTCCGCTCGCGCAACTCGCGCAGGATCTGCATTGAGCCTTCGACCAGCGGATCATGCGGAGCGATGATGCTGCCGTCGTGATCGGCATCGGCCACGGCAATGACACCACCGGGCTTGAGCACGCGCCGCATCTCTCGCAGCGCGGCGAGCGGATCGCGGAGGTGCTGCAACAGCGCATGCGCGAAGACCGCATCGAACGCGGCATCAGGGAACGGCAGCGCCAGGACGTCGGCTACGGCGAAGCGCACGTTGCCGGTGGCCGCCACCGCCGATCGCGCGGCATCGATCGCCGCACTGCCGGAATCGATGCCGATCGCGGTGCCGGGCGCGACGGCCTCGGCCAAGCCGGCCGTGATGCTGCCCGGGCCGCATCCGCAGTCAAGCAGCCGCATGCCAGGACGAAGTCGCGGCAGCAAGAACGCGGCGTTCGCGACCGCGGTCCGGCGTGCGTGGGCGGGCATGTGCGCCTGGCGCAACGCGCGCTCGTAGGTCTGCTGGTTGGTGATCGGCGGCGTATCACTCATGGTCGGTGCACTCCTTGAAATAGAAAACGGCTGGAGCGCACGCTCACAGCCGCCGGAGCATCGCCGAGGATCGAGGCTATCCGGAACTCGAGGTGCGCGCGTGAGTTGTGGACACATCGAGCCTTGCTTTCCAGCTCACGGGCACCTCCTTTCTGAATCTCGGACGCGCAATTCTACCACGTGCACGGCCCGTGTATGCTCGATTTCACGAGGGTCTGAAACGAGGGGCGCGACGACCAGAACGGAGCACCAACCATGAGAACCGCGATCGGCCTGAGCATGACCGGCAACGAGGACTGGGACGAGCTCACGACGTATACCCTCGAGGCCGAGCGCCTCGGCGTCGACTTCGTCTGGTCGGCGGAATCGTGGGGGCACGATGCCGTGACGCCGCTCGCCTACCTCGCCGCGAAGACGTCGCGGATCAAGCTGGGCGCCGGCATTATGCAAGCCGTCGCGCGCACGCCCGCCAACACCGCCATGACGGCGATGACGCTGGCGTCGATGTCGCACGGCCGCTTCGTCATGGGGCTCGGCGCCAGCGGCCCGCAGGTGGTCGAGGGCTGGCACGGCGTGCCGTTCCGCAAGCCGATCCAGCGTATCCGCGAGGTGATCGAGATCGTGCGCATCATTTCGAGCGGCGCGCGGCTGGAGTACCACGGCCAGATCTACGACCTGCCGCTGCCGGGCGGCGAAGGCAAGGCGCTGAAGTCCGGCGCGCGCCCGCAGCCCGGCATTCCGGTGTACCTCGCGACGCTCAGCCCGAAGAGCCTGGAACTTACGGGGGAGGTGGCCGACGGCTGGATCGGCACGTCGTTCATGCCCGAGCACGCGGAGGTCTTCTTCGCCCACATCGCCGCCGGCGCGAAGCAGGCCGGCCGCACGCTCGCCGATATCGACCTGCAGGCGGGCGGCTCCGTCTGCTTCTCGGACGACATCGACCGCCTCGTGGCGCGCCACCGGCCGGGACTGGCGTTCACGCTCGGCGCAATGGGCTCAAAGGAGCACAACTTCTACAACGCCGCCTTCCGCCGCGCCGGTTACGAGGAGGAGGCGCTCGCGGTTCAGCGTCTGTGGCTCGAAGGCAAGCGCCGCGAAGCCGCCGACCTGGTGCCGGCCGAGATGGTGCTCGGCGCGAACCTGCTGGGCACGGAATCGATGGTCCGCGACCGCATCCGCGCCTACCGCGACGCCGGCGTTACCACGCTGCGCATCCACCCGGACGGCGCGACGATGCAGGAGCGGCTGGAAACGCTGGCGCGGACGGTGGAGTTGGTGAAGGCGGTGGCGTAAGGACCGGCGTCAGTCCTCGCCAATCAGCTGATCGGCGGCAGAGTGCGGGTCGATCTCGCGCCGCGCCACCTGCGCCACGAGGTCGTCAAGGCGGCCGTTAGCGCCGTGCTCGGCGACCAGGCGGTCGATCAGCCGCTGGCGCGCCAGCGCGATCACCTGGTGCCGCGCCTGCTCCAGCCGGTGCCGCTCACGGATGTGCGACGTCTCGATGTAGGCGCGGTGCTCCTCGATCGCGTCGAGCAGCGCGCCGATGCCCTCTTCCTGCGCGCCGGCGGTCTTGATGATCGGCGTCCTGCGCGCGCCCGGCGCCGCATCCACGATCGATGCCACCTGCCGGGCCAGCAGATCGGCGTTCGGCAGGTCGCATTTGTTGACGACGAGGATATCCGCGATCTCCATGATGCCCGCCTTCATCGCCTGCACGTCGTCGCCCGCGCCTGGCGTCAGCACGACGATGGTCGTGTCGGCCATCCCTGCCACCTCCACCTCGTCCTGGCCTGCGCCGACCGTCTCGACGAGCACCGCATCCTTGCCGAACGCGTCGAGCGCCGTCACGACGCCTGCCGTCGATGGCGCGAGCCCACCCATGTTTCCGCGCGTCGCCATGCTGCGCAGGAACACTTCCGGATCCGATGTGAGGTCTTGCATGCGGATGCGGTCGCCGAGGAGCGCACCCTGGCTGAACGGGCTGGTCGGGTCGATCGCGACGATGCCCAGCGTGCGGCCGCGGCGGCGCGTCTCCCGCGCGATGGCGCCGCTCAAGGTGCTCTTGCCGGAGCCGGCGGACCCGGTCAGGCCGATGGTGTGCGCGCGGCCGGAGGACGGGTAGAGCAGCCGCAGCGCGCGGCGCCCTTCGGGGGAGTCGTTTTCGATCAGCGTCAACAGGCGTGACAGCGCGCGGCGGTTGCCGGCAAAGAGCCGCTCGACGAGGTCCTCGACGGTAGGCACCGGGTCAGGTGGCGCGGGCGGGCCGCGTTGCGGCCCAGTCGCGCACGAACTTGATAATGTCCTCGGTCGAGGTGCCGGGCCCAAAGATCGCCTTGAAGCCGGCCTGCTTCAGCGGCTCGATGTCGGCGTCCGGCACGATGCCGCCGGCAAACAGCAACACTTCGTCCGGCGTGATCTCGCGGTCGCGCAGCGCCTTCACGACGCGCGGGAACAGCTCCATGTGCGCGCCCGACAGGATGCTCAGGCCGATCACGTCGACGTCTTCCTGGAGCGCGGCCTCGGCGATCATGTCCGGCGTCTGGCGGATGCCGGTGTAGATGACCTCCATGCCGGCGTCTCGTAGCGCGCGAGCGACGACCTTGGCGCCGCGGTCGTGGCCATCGAGCCCGGGCTTGGCGATGAGAACGCGGATCTTGTCTTCAGCCATAGCGTGGGGATTATAGGCAACCGCTCCGGTTATGGAAACACGCGAACGCGTGGACCTGTCAAATGGCCGGCGCCGAAGACCGCCTACTGCCCCTGAGAGCGAAGCGGCGCCTTCGGCCGCTCGATGAGCTGGACCGACACGCCGTTCGCGGCGCTCTTGTTGATGCGGGCGACGCGCGTGCCGGCCCAGATGCCGGGCTCCGGCTCCGATACCGCGACGCCCTTCGCGCGCAGATCGGCGACCGCCGCATCGAGGCTGTCGACTTCAATCGAAATCGAGTACATCCCCTGGCCGCGCTCGGCGATCGTCCGAGCGACGCGATGATCGGCGGTGAGCGGCTGGATCAGCTCGACGAAGGCGTTGCCCGCGGGGAGCTTCGCTAGCTTGAAATGCGCTCCCTCCGGTTGCAACGACTCGCTCGCGTGGAGGGCAAGCGTCGATGCCCACGTCGCCGCGGTCGCGTCGAGGTCGGCGGTCGAGACGACAACGTGGTCAAGCGCCTTCACGGCGAACGCGCGACTCTGCGGCGTGTTGTCGAAGGCCTCGCCGTGCGGCTGGCGCGACTCCGGCTTGAACGATTCCGGCGTGTGCTCGATCAGCAGCATGGCGACACCGTGCGCATGCTCTCCCTTCACCGTGGCGACCAGCGTGCCCGGCTTGATGCCGCGCCGCGGGCCCGACACTTCGATGCCGGCCGCGCGCAGCCGGGCGCACGTCGCCTCCACGTTGCCGACGCCCCAAGCGAGCCCCCACAGCCGGTCCGGCTTGCCCAGGCCTTCTTCCGTCTGCTGCGCGCCGCCGCTGATCTCGATCGTGATGTCGCGCAGGCGATAGAAGAGGATACGCGTGTTGCGCTCCGGGAACGTGCGGTCGAGCGCGAGCCGCGCGCCGAGCGCGTCGCCCCAGAGCCTGCGCGACGCTTCCATGTCGGCCGACAGCACGACCGCATGGTCCATGCGCTGGACGTGCGCGCCCTCCCCGGCCACCACGGGCGCTGCCGGCAGCGCATCGACCGGCGACTTGTGCTGGATGAAGAACAGGCGCGTGCCGTTCGTCGACTTCAGCGACACCATGGCGTTGCGCCACTCACGGCGCGCTCCGGTATCGATATCGATGCCCTCGCCATCCGCGGGGTTGATGACTTCGAGGCCGCGTTCGCGCATGTCGCGCGCCGTCGCATCGACGTCGCTGGTGCCGAGCGCCAGCGCGTAGACGCCTTCTCCGTGGGCATCGAGGAAGCGGGCGATTTCGCCGGACCAGCGCGGGTCGCCGCTGCCGCCCCCGAGCCCCAGCAGCTCGATGTAGGTGTTGTCGATGCGGAAAAGGGTGTTGCGCGTGCCGTACTGAGGGTGCTCACCGCGCCACGAGGGGCTGCGCCCGAGCAGCGCCGCGAAGTCCGCCGTCGCCGCATCCAGGTCGCGCACGGCGATGATGACGTGATCGAGCGTGAAGTCGGTCATGACGTGTGCCCGTCGTCCAGCGGCTGGCACAGCTCGACAAGCGCGCCGTCCATCGCGCTCGGGTGCAAGAAGCAGATGCGGCCCGCGAGGCCGATGCGGGTCTGCTGGTCGATCATCTCCGTCCCGCGCATCTTCAGCGTGGCGAGATCGCGCTCGACGTCATCGACCTGGAAGCAGATGTGGTGGAGCCCTTCGCCCTTGCGTTCGAGGTAGCGGGCGACGCCGGTGTCCGGCACGACGGGCTCCAGCAATTCGATCTCGCTGTTACCGATCGTCAGCAACGCCGCCCTGACACCCTGCTCCTGGATCGTCTCGAGCTTGTGCACGGGGAGGCCGAGCGTGTCGCGATAGAACCGCATCGCCTGCTCCATGTCGCGCACGACCACGCCCACGTGGTGGATTTTCTGGATCATGCCGCGAGTGTAACGCGGCGCCGGCGGTGGGGAAACGGGCGGGCGGGGCGGCTGGTTGCTACCCGTACCGTCGCAACCAAGGGGCAGCGGTGCCGCTGCACGCTGCTAACCTCCGGCCTGGGCGCGCAACTCCTTCAGCGCCGGCAGGTGCTCGCGGCAGTGGCCGTATCCGCTCGCTTCCAGGATACGGTTGACGGTCTTGCCTTCGCCGAACCGGTCCTCGGGAAGCGCCTTCGCCGCGCGCAGGTAGTTGGCGAACCCCTGTTGCAGGCAGGCCATCACGGTCGGGGCGCTCTGCTGCTTCAGGGCGAGCGCGAACTTCGCGTTCCACGCGTTCTCGTCGCTGTAGTCCACGCCCTCCGGCGTCGGCCGCTCGCCACGCGCCATCCGTTCGAGCGCGCCGGTCATCGTCTGCTGCCACCCGGCGATGTGCGCCAGGATGTCCCTGGCGTCCCACGTGCCGTAGAAGACCGTGCCCATAGCGCGCTCATCGAGCCCCTGCACGGCGGCGAGCAACTCACCGAACGCGGTCTCGACATCTTTGATCACCGTCTGCTTGTCCATGGCGCATGCTCTCCCGTCGCTAACGAGATGGTGAATCGGAGTGTAGGGATGCGGGGGCAGAACGTCAACGAATCCGTGTGGCGGCGCGATCAGGCGGCCAGCGCCCCCAGCCCGTCATCACCTGAATCCAGCGTCCTCACGTCAAGATCGCGCAGCACATTCGTGTCATACAGGTGCACGAAGGCATCGACGATGTCGGGGTCGAGATGCTCCCCGCGCAGGCGCATGATCTCGGCGATGGCTTCTTCGGGCGGCCAGGCATGCTTGTACGGGCGCTCGCTGATCAGCGCGTCGTAGACGTCGGCGACGGCGACGATGCGTGCTGCCAGCGGGATGTCCTCGCCGGCGAGGCCGTCCGGGTAGCCCGTGCCATCCCAGCGCTCGTGGTGCCAGCGCGCGACCTGCCGCGCCGCGGTGAACTCGTCGCTCTCGGCGAGCAGGGCATCACCCCACCGTGTGTGTTGTTCGATCTCGCGGCGCTCATCGGGCGTCAACGGCCCCGGCTTCTTGAGGATCGCGTCGGGGACCTGCGCCTTGCCGACGTCGTGGATCATCGCCGCATACGCCACCTCGCGCGCGGCCTTCGGCTCAAGTCCCAGGCGCAGGGCGAGCGCCAACGAGTAACGCCGGATGTGCTGCAGGTGCTGGCCGGCGTCGGTGTCGCGCGCCTCGACGATGGTGGCGAGCATGGTCAACGTCTGCCGCGTCTGTTGCTCCAGGTGTTCGCGCCGCTTCCGCAACTCGGCCGACAGCGAGAAGGCGACGAGGCCCGTCAGCAGGAAGAACACGAGGCGCATCGGCAGATGTTCGGCGGTGTAGGTCCCGCCCTCGTAGAAGAGCGCCGACTCCACGACGAAGAGGCCCGTCCAGAGAGCGGTGAAGGCGGCCGATCCGACGGGGCCATAGTAGAGGCTGTTCGTCACGATCAATGTGATGTACAGCAGCCAGAGGTCGGACTCGTACCCCACTTGTCCCATCTTCATGAACACATAGAGCGATGCGCCGATGACGATGCCGTTGTCGCCCAGGAGCGAGACCGCGCGCATGACGTAGCGGCGCCGCTTCAGGATGATGACCGCGAGCGCGGCGTTGAACGGCAGGGCGACGCCGCAGGCGATCAGCACACCCTCGCGACCCGGAAGCGTCGAGCCGGGCACCATGGCCGCAAGGGCGACCAGCGCCGCGATGACGGGACGCACCACCAGGAAGTTGCGCTCCCACGAGAGGTTGCCGGCATCGAGGAACGAGTCCACACGGGCAACGAGCCGCGACCGCCACGTCCGCTCCGGACCGAGCCGCATGGCGGTGCGCAAGGCGCGGTCAAACCCGTTCGCTTCCATCGAGCCCATGGCACGATGATCGGCAGGAGAGGGTCGGAGTTGATCGGATCACCGCGGCGGGTGGCGTTCAGATTCGCCACCTTGACCGCCTTCGGACGCCGCCGATAGCATGGCAACGCCGCGGCTGCGGGCATGGCGCCACACGCCTCGCCGCGACAGGCCGGCACGCGTTCAGGGGGCGATTAGCTCAGTTGGTTAGAGCGTCTCGCTTACACCGAGAAGGTCGCAGGTTCGAGTCCTGCATCGCCCACCACCACCGCCGTCAGTTCCCGAACCTGTAAATCACCGCGCCGGGACCGTCGAACACCTGCGTGAAACGATCGTCTCCGGCAACGGACGCGCGCAGAGAGATGCAACATGGCCCGTCGCCCGGCTTGTCGGCTCTGGGGTCGAAGTTCGGAAAGTAGATGTAGTCGTACGCCCTGCCCGTGTCCGCGACCCACGCATCGACGCAGTCAACCAGCCGCTGACCGCACTTCTGCAGTTCCGTGTACTGCGCGATCTCGCGATTGAACGCGTCGCCCGGGAGCCACTCCGATCCCTGCACCGTCAGGATCGCGCGGCGATCGGTCAGGGCGGGGAACCACTCGGCCGTGCGGTCAACCGACCAGCGACTCTCCGTCACGATGAGGAACCTGCTCTCGGCGGGCGTGCTCGCCGCCACCCAGGCCATCGCATCGCGCTCCTGGCCGTTGATCCCGGTAAGCAGCTTCGGGCTTGCGACGATAGCCTCCAGCACGGCGTACGCAATGACGCTGACGAGCACAGCGCCCGCCAGCCAACGCGGCGCGCCAGATGCTTCCCTGTCGCCCGTATCGGCGGAGGGCGGGAGCGACGGCTGAATCAGCCGGTGATGCTGGATCAACGGCAGCAACACATCCTGCACGCCGATCGCCGCGAGCATCGCGACGGGTATCGTCGCGCTCGTCACAAACGCGCGCCCGTCCAAAGCCGCCGCAGCAAGCACCCATGCCACCAACAGGTATCGCCGGTTTGCGACACACGCGAAGCCGCCGAGCAAAGCCAGACCCGCGACCAGCGCGAACAGCGGCTCGACAGTGGGCCCAGACTGCAGCAGGGCGAACGCCCCGGCAAGCGGATACGAACCCGAGTGCAGCGCCGACAGGAGCGGGCCGGGACCGTGGTACGCGATCACGGTCGCCCACCACGGCGCCGATAGCGCCCCGCCCAGAACGGCGACGACCAGCGAGGATCGGATGCCGTGCGCATCGCGAGCGTACGCAATGAAGAAGAGCAGCGAACTCAACGCGACAAGCCAGGCCATCTCCAGGTGGCTCATCAGCGTCAGCGCCGAAAATATCCCGGCCGGCAGGCTGCGCCAGAGCTGCTTTCGCGCGTACATCTCGTGCACCTGGTGCAGCGCGAGAAGGGCGAGCAGAAATCCAAACGCTCGCGTCAATCCGCCGCCCATGATCATCCACATGAAGCCCGGCGGCAACAGCGCGAACATCGCCGTCGAAAAGACGATCGTCCTCCGCGAGCCGAGCATCGATCGCGCCAGCAGGAAAAACGCAGGAATCGTGCCGCAACTCGCGAGTAACGGCAGGAATCGGAAGGCCTGGACGAGGCTCATCGGCGTCAGGTCGTTGACCAGCGCCGCCAGGTACATGCTCAGCGGCGGATACCCGAACGGGATGTTCTGATGGTTGTACGACGTGAACTCCGGCAGCGTGTACCCGGACTTCTGGATGTCGCCGACCATCGCGAAGAACAGGCCGCCATCGTTGAGGGGAAAGTCGGACGACAGCACCAGACCGACGCGGATCACGATGCCGATAGCAATCGCACCGATCAGGCTGATGACGTAGGTGTTCCGCGCCAGATCGGCCAGGGCGGGCGGAGCCTCGCCGGGCGCGACGATGCGCAAGGGGAACGCGGCTGGCTCCGGATTCGGGCGGCTTCGAAACTGCAAGGTGGTTCTCCCGAAGCAGTATCGGCATGCCAATTCTGGAGATTAAGGCGACCGAGCCAGCCTGGGCGGTACCCGCTTCCACGCTCCCCCAGGTTCCGCCCAGGATGAATCGGCGGGCGCACGGAGCCAGTTGTAAAAAAACATCGATAAACACCCTAAGAAACCCCTACGGGTTGTCCCTCGGCCGGCCGACATTCTAAACGCAACGGACAGGATCGGAGGCCTCCCCCGCGGAGTCCGCAAGCCGGTCTGAACGGAGCGTCGCCCGCCGTGCCGAGGGCCGGGCGACAAGGCGGACTCCACCCGTCGTGGGGACCCGACAATAGATGGGCTCGACGGCCCTCGGACGAGCAGCAGGCACACCATTCAAGGGGGAAAAGGTATGATCAACGAAGTGACGCTGCGTGTGTTCGTGGCCCTGCAGGGTCTCGGGCGGGCCATCGAATCGAAGTTCCAGGACGAAGAGGGCCAGACGCTGGCTGAGTACGGCCTGATCATGGCCGTCATCGCGGTCGCGGTCGTCGTGGCTGCGGGCGTCGCCTTCCGGACGGCCATCGTCGGTGCGTTCACCGACGCCACGGACTGTCTGAGCACGGCGAGCTCCTCGACCGGCTGCACGTAGGATCCGGCGAGAAGGAATTGGTCGAGGGGCGCTCGCTGCGGCGAGCGCCCCTCTTCGTTGTCTCGCTCCTGTCGGTGTCCGCGGCGCGCCCACCTCGCCCCACAGATAGCCCCGCCCGATAGCTCTTCCGCCGTATCTATATCAGCTTGATCGAGCCCACCGCCTTGCCTATCATGGGCGTACTATTTGTGAGGGCCGGCACAATCAAGGTCTGACCCTCGAGAAGGAGCTTGATTGTGTCCGTAAACCTGCGCATTCCCGGTCCCACCCCTTGCCCTGACGACGTCCTCCAGTCGATGTCGCGCCAGATGATCAACCACCGCGGCCCCGAGTTCGCGGAGATCATCGCGCGCATCACGTCGGGCCTGAAGACGATGTTCCAGACCGAGAACGACGTGCTGACAATGACGTCCGCCGGCACCGGGGCGATCGAGGCCGCCGTCGTGAACACACTCTCGCCGGGCGACCGCGTGCTCTGCGTGTCGATCGGCGTGTTCGGCGACCGCTTCGCCGACATCGGTACGACCTACGGCGTGAACGTCGAGAAGCTGTCGTTCGAGCAGGGCACCGCGGCGGATCCGGCCATGGTCGCCGAAGCGTTGAAGAAGGACCCATCGTTTGTGGCCGTGATGGTCACGCACAACGAGACCTCGACCGGCGTCACGAACCCGCTGGAGGCGATCGCCAAGGCGATCCGCGGCGTGCGGCCCGACATCCTGATCCTCGTCGACGCGATCAGCAGCCTCGGCTCGGTGCCGCTGCCGATCGACGCGTGGGACCTCGATGTCGTCTTCACCGGCTCGCAGAAGGGCTGGATGGTGCCGCCGGGCATGGCGATGGTGTCGGTCAGCAAGCGCGCCTGGGACGCCGCCGCGAAGGCGCGCATCCCGCGCTACTACTTCGACTACAAGAAGGCGAAGAGCTACCTCGAAAACGGCCAGACGCCGTGGACGCCAGCCGTCTCCGTGTACTTCGCTATGGATGTCGCCATGAAGAAGCTTCTGGCGGAAGGGCTGGAGAACATCCACGCACGTCACGCGCGCCTTGGCCAGTTCACGCGTGACGGCGTCAAGGCGCTCGGTCTCAAACTGCTCGCCGACGAACGCGTCGCGTCAAACACAGTGACCGCCGTGCGCGTGCCGGAGGGTGTCGACGGACCGGCGCTGAACAAGATGATGCGCACCGAGTACAACACCGTGCTGGCCGGTGGACAGGGCCCGCTTACCGGCAAGATCTTCCGCATCGGCCACCTGGGACTGGTGTCGGAGGCCGACCTGCAGGCGTGCCTCGACGCGCTGAAGCTCGCGCTGCCGCGCGTCGGCTTCACGCCTACGGGCGTGGCCGCGGGCTAACACGCCCGAAGGACAACGAGCACGATGGAGGGACGCTCGCCGCGGCGAGCGTCCCTTCGCACATCCACATGCACGCAGGCGCGTTCCTACCCCGTAGGGGCGCGCATAGATACCCTGAGGCCCTATGAAGAAGATCCTCGTCGCCGACCCGATCGCCCAGGACGGCATCGACATCCTCAGACGTGAAGCCGAGGTCGACGTCCGCACGGGCATGTCACCGGCAGAGCTGCTCAGCGTCATCCCGGAGTACCACGCGCTGGTAGTCCGCAGCGAGACGCGCGTCACGGCCGAGGTCTTCGCGGCGGGCAAGCAGTTGCAGGCCGTCGGCCGCGCCGGCGTCGGCGTCGACAACATCGACCTCGCCGCGGCCACCGAGCGCGGCGTCATCGTCGTGAACGCGCCGCTTGGTAATACGATCTCCGCGGCCGAGCACGCGATCGGCCTGATGCTCGCGCTGGCCCGCCACATCCCGGAGGCCAACGCATCGCTCAAGGCCGGCGAGTGGAAGCGCTCGAAGTTCATCGGCGTGGAGCTGCGCGGCAAGACGCTGGGCGTCATCGGCCTGGGCCAGGTGGGGTCGGAGGTCGCCCGCCGCGGCAAGGGGCTGGACATGAACGTGGTGGCCAACGACCCCTTCGTGTCGCCGGAGCGCGCCGCGATGCTGGGCGTGGAGCTCGCGCCTTCACTCGAAGACGTGCTGGCGCGCGCCGATTTCCTCTCGCTGCACACGGTGTTGACGGCGCAGACCAAGCACCTGATCGGCGAGAAGGAGCTGTCGAAAGCGAAGCCCTCGCTGCGCCTGATCAACACCGCGCGCGGCGATCTCGTTGACATGGACGCGCTCGTCGCCGCCGTCAACGACGGCAAGATCGCCGGTGCAGCGATCGACGTCTTTCCGAAGGAGCCGCCGGACATGGCGAGCGCGGTGCTGCACCACGACCGGATCATCGTGACGCCGCATCTCGGCGCATCGACCGCCGAGGCGCAGGAGCGCGTGGCGGTTGATGTGGCGGAGCAGATTCTGGCCATCCTGCGCGGCGAACCGGCGCAGTACGCCGTCAACGCGCCGATGATCGCGGCCGAGACGATGACCGTGATCGCACCGTACATCCCCGTCGCGGAGAAGGTGGCGTCGCTCGCAACGCAACTCGCCGCCGGGCAGATGGGCAACATCGAGATCGCGTACATGGGCGAGATCGCGCAGCACGATACGACGCCGCTCAAGGCGGCCGTGATCAAGGGCCTCATGGCGCCGATCAGCGAGGAGAACGTGACGATCGTGAACGCCGCGCTCATCGCGGAGCATCGCGGCATGAAGATCACCGAGCACAAGGGGCCGGCCGAAGAGGTCTACGCCAACCTGCTCCGCGTCCACATCCGTACCAGTGCGGGCGACACGGACGTCACGGGCACGGTCGCGCACGACGGCCCTCACATCGTCGCCATTAACGACTTCTGGGTCGATATCCCGCCGGGAGACGGCTGGCTTCTGCTGTGCGAGAACCAGGACCGGCCGGGCATGATCGGCGCGGTCGGGACGTTCCTGGGCGAGCACGACATCAACATCAGCTTCATGCGCGTCGGCCGCACCGCCGTGCGAGGCCGAGCGTTGATGGCGGTCGGCCTCGATGACCCGATCTCACCGGAACTCGTCGAACTTCTGGCCAGGGTCCCGAACATTCTCTCGGCTCGCGTCACGAAGTTCTCGTAAACGGCCGTCCCACCGCGACGCGGCGTCCTGTTAGAATCGCCGCATGGACCGCCCCGCGCTGACCTTCATCGACGCGACGCCCGAGCACTTCGACGCCATCGTCCGCATTGAGCGCGAGGCCGGCGGCGGTTCGCTCGTCGTCCTCACCGACGGGCTGGCGCTCGATGAGGCGCTGCGCCGCGGACACGACGTCATCGTCGTCCTGGCGGACGGAGACGTCGCCGGCTGGATCTGGTTCACGGTGGATGCCGCGCGCGGCGGCGAGGACGTGGGGCAGGTGTTCCGGGTGGCGGTCGCGCGCGCGCACCTGCGCAACGGCGTCGGCAGCGCACTCGTGAAGCAGGCGCAGACGATCCTCGCCCGGCGGCAGTGCACACGCGTCCGCTTCACGCTGCCGGGCGACGACGGCGCCACGCGCGCGTTCCTGGCGAGACTCGGGTATGCCGTCGACGCCGTAATCATGGAGCGGCCGCTGTGATGCGCCGGCTCGCGCCGCGCCTGGCGCCGCTGCTCTTCGCGCTGCTCCTGCTGGCCGCCGCCTGCGCATCGTCGGCGGGCGCTCCCGAAGGCCCACCGCCGTCTGTCGCCGCGGCCGCAACCGCAACCACCGCTACTGCGACCGCCACCCACGGGACCGCGTCCGCGACGCCACTGCCCGCAACTGCGACGCCGCCCGCAACTTCTACACCCGTTCCACCACCGGCGGGCGCATCGATCACGATCAGCGCCGCCGGCGACATCAGCCTGGCGCGGCAGGTGGCGGAACGCATGGAGGTAGGCGGCGGGGCGTATCCGTTCGCGCTGATGGCCGGGCTGATGACCGGCGACATCGGTTTCGCGAACCTGGAGGGGGCGCTCACCGACCGCGGCGAGCCGTGGCCGACGGGCCACAAC
>Ga0080064_1000996_pt1 | contig 64497 bp, 57 predicted proteins | sample Subgrocontami54m_FD_69260 | JGI IMG/M metagenome (GOLD analysis project Ga0080064, IMG submission 69260) | Subsurface groundwater microbial communities from S. Glens Falls, New York, USA - GMW46 contaminated, 5.4 m (SPADES assembly) (version 2) ... | reverse complement strand
CTTGGGCTCGCCGGCACGCTCTGGGTGGCTCCGGTGGGTATACCCGCAACCCCGTTCGACGCTGCCGTCACACCCCCTACCTACGAAAGAATGGCTCCATTCGTGCTATCTGACCCACTAGTGAAGAATCCGGTCGGGTCATTTCGCATCTCGGAAACGTGACCCACAAGGAAATGGCCCTTGGGTCCTGGCGGCATGTGCACGTGTGAACCTCTAATAGGGTGGTTCGATGTCTCGATCTTTGGACCTCGGAGCGGCAGCGGCCGTGGGCTCGGAGGCCGTCTGGCTCACCGACGTGGCGATGTCGGCAGCGCCAGGGGAGCGGATACTCGGTCGGCTCACCGAGTCTCCGGGGGCGTGATACGTCGTAGCAGGTGGTTTGTCGGGCTCAATGCCTCGCTGAATCTCTTCGGTGACCTCGCTCCCGAGCTTGCGGACCTCCCGAATAGCGCGGCCGACCTGCTGGGCAATCTCCGGCAGTTTGTCCGGTCCGAAAATGATGAGCGCAAGCGCTAGAATGAGCACCAGCTCCAGCGGCCCCATGCCGAAGAAACTCACACGGACCTCCTCGCCATGTCGATAGACCCAGCCTCTAAGTGTAGGACCGTTGCGTCCGGAAGTGCACTCCGCGCCGTATCCGGTGAGGTTACCGTGAGGAGTGTCTGCCCGCCACTCGCTGCTACCCGCAGAACGGCTGCCTGCTTGACGTCGTCGAGCTCGCTCAAAACGTCGTCGAGGAGAAGGATGGGTCTCGTGCCATTCGTCTTCCGCAACAGGTCGAGCTGTGCGAGTTTGAGACTGAGAGCTGCGAGTCGCTGCTGACCCCGGGACCCGAAGACGTTGAGGTCGACGCCGTCGGCAATGAAGCTCAGATCGTCACGATGGGGCCCGACGAGAGACATGCCCACGATGCGCTCCTTCGCGCTCACCGTGGCGAGCGCGTGGATGAACGCCGCGTGGATGAGCCCGAGTCTCTCGTCGATCGCGCCGGGGGCCGCGCGGAGGGCCGCTGCTTCGTCGTCCGGTAGCCCCGGCCGATACCGGATGTCGAGGTGCTGTCCCCATCCCCCCAGCTCTTTGAACCATCCGTCCGCGTACACAGCCAGCTCACTCACAGACCGCGCTCGCTCTTGAAACAGGAACGCGCCGTTGCTGGCCAACTCCTCGTCCCAGACCGAGAGCGATGGGTCGAGGCGTCCCGACTCGCGCGAATGGCGGAGCAGCGAGTTCCGTTGGGCCAGCACTTTTCCGTACCGCTGGAGCGACCTGAGGTACCGGGAGCTCATCTGCGAATTCATGATGTCGAGATAGCGCCGCCGCCCACTCGGAGAGCCGTCCACCAGCGAGACGTCTTCAGGAGAAAAGGAGACGACGTTGATCTCTCCGACGAACTCGAGCGCTCGCCGTGGCAAGCCATTGATTCGGAATGCCTTCGACACGGCAGGCGCCGCCCCATTGTCCCCCTCGATGACTCGAAGGATCACCTCCGCGCGGGTGTCTCCGCGCTCCTGTCCTACCACCGCGTTGATTCGGCCGAAGGCCTCGAGCTCGCTTACGCCGTTCTCTTTGCCGCCCAGCACAGACCAATGGATGAGCTCTCGATCCGTTCCAGCGCGCGACGACTTCGTCGTAGAGAGGAGCTCGATTGCTTCGAGGAGGTTCGTTTTGCCCTGTGCATTCTGCGCTTCTATGACGGTGGGCCCGTCTTCCAAGGTGAGGGCAAGGCGCCGGAAGTTGCGATAATTAGCAAGCTGAAGCGATCGCAGAAACACGCCGCAATTGTACCGTGGGCGCTCTAACTGGCTGTCGGCGGTATAATCCGGCCAATCGGTGGCGGTTGTGCCCCGATCATTTTGACTTCAATCTGCTTCTAACCAGACGGCGAGCGTGTCTGAGGAAGCAAGAAATGCTTCAGGAGACCTCGTCTTGGCGCTTGGTATGGTTTACTCTCTGAACGCCCGCCGCCTACGGTCGCTCGCTCACCCCACCAGCGGAATGGCCCGCTTCGGCTCTATGCTTCGCGCCGTGATAGCGATTTCGGTAATGACCGAAGTTGCCTGCGCGAGCCCCCAGTCGCCGGTTCCGCTGCAGGCAGTACGACCGCAGGCGGCTCCAACGGTGGAGCCACCACACCGTGAAAGCGCCGGGGCGCTCGACTTTGGCGAGGTCGAGCTTCCTCCTGCGCTGATCAGCAGCGCGACGTCGCAATCCCCAACTGTCTTTGATGGGCTCGGAGAATTTCCGTCCTATCCGCTACCGGAGGGCGAACAGCCGCCACTCGGACCTGGTGTGTTCCGCTCTGGTGGATTTGCCGAGCCGTTGCCGCCGAGCCCGGTCTGGAATCCACTGGGCACGAAGCGTGTCGGTCTGCAGGTCGGACATTGGCAGGTGGAAAGCGTTCCGAACGAGCTGCGCCGCCTTTCTCCTGGCACGTCGGCAGGTGGATGGGCTGAGTGGCAGATCAACTTGCTCATCGCGCAGCACACAAAGGCTCAGCTAGAGGAGGCCGGTGTGCAAGTCGATCTGTTGCCGACGACGATCCCGCCCCGGTATCGTGCCCAGGCCTTCGTCTCCATTCATGCAGATGGCGACTTGAGCGGCGGCCTGAACGGCTACAAGATCGCCCGTCCGGGATTTAGCTCGATACCGGAGACGGACGACATTTTCGTCAACTCTCTCTACCGAGAGTACGGCGCTGCGACTGGCATGACACGGGACTCTGATGCTCACATCAGCCGTCGCATGCTCTACTATTACGCGTTCAACACGCGGCGCTACGAGCATGCGATCGACCTTGGTACGCCGTCGGCGATCGTCGAGACGGGGTTCCTCACGCATGCCGGCGACCGTGCATTTCTCACCGGTCGACCCGAGGTGGCGGCCCGCGGAATCTCGAACGGGATACTCCGTTTTCTCGAGATGGAGATCGGAGCGCCCGCTGCTCGGTGAATGGATCGGCTAGCGTTGCAGTCTGAAAGGAGGCCGGACCGATGAAGCAGGAGCATCCCCACGGGTACGTCGAGGAGAATGCGGCGCTAGAGGCCTACTATCGGGACCTGCGAGCGCTGAACACGAACGCGCTCTGGCGGATCCTGGCCGATACGATGACCGACACACCTCAACCCAAGGCTGTTCCCTACCTATGGCCTTACCGCGCGATCCGTCCACAGGTGATCCGAGCGGGCGACCTGGTCACCCCGGAGCAGGCCAATCGCCGCGTTGTCGTGCTAATCAATCCCGGGATCGACGGTGGCTACAGCGCAATTGGGACTCTCCAGGCGAACATCCAAATGGTCCTACCCGGTGAGGTGGCGCCCGCTCATAGGCACACGGCCGCCGCCCTCCGCTTTGTCATGGAAGGGGGCGGGGCATACACCGCGGTCGACGGCGAGCAGACCATCATGAACCCAGGTGATCTGGTGATCACGCCGAACTGGACGTGGCACGATCACGGGAATCACTCGGGCAAGCCGATCATCTGGCAGGATGGTCTCGACGTGCCGTTGGTCAACGCCGTTGACGGGATGTTCTTCGAGGCGTATCCGTTGATGCAGCAGGAGTACACGCGGCCCGTGGATCTTTCCGCTCGCGAGTTCGCGCAGGGCGGGCTCCGACCCACATGGGAGAAATGGAACAAGCCGTACTCACCGCTGCTCAACTACACGTGGGCTCAGACGCGCGAGACGTTGGAGAAGACCTCGACGGAATCGGCTGGCACGATCTGGGACGGGATCTACATGGAGTACATCAATCCGCATACGGGCGGACCGATCATGCCGACGATCGGAGCGAACGCCCAGCTTCTACGTCCTGGCGAGCATACTCAAGCCCACCGCCACACCATGGACGTCGTCTACCAAGTCGTGGAAGGCTCAGGCCATTCGATCATCAACGGAATGCGCTTCGATTGGGAGGAGCACGACATCTTCGTGGTGCCCAAGTGGGCGATGCATGAGCATGCGAACGCTTCGAGCTCCGCGCCGGCCTGCCTCTTCTCGTACAACGACCATCCTGTAATGCAGGCGCTCGGCCTGTACCGCGAGGAAGAGCTGCTCGACAACGACGGCTATCAGGAAGTCAAGAACACATTCGCCCCGGCGCTACTGTAGCCGAGAGTCGTTTAGGACAGGTCGAGCTCCGCGGTGTAGCGCTCGAAGAGGGCGCCGAGCGCCCAATCGAGCACTACGCGGGACTTGTTTTCAAGACCGTGTAGGCGCCCCAGGTAGAAGGTTCGCCAGAGGAGCCACGCTGTAGCTCCCGACAGCTTCACGCCAAGCACGTCTGCGACCGCCGCGTTCGTTCCTAGCGAGATCATGTCACCGAACCGTCGGTACACGAACGGCTGTGGCTCTTCACCGCGAAGCTCCCTAATCACGTTGTCCGCCACCGCGACTGCCTGCTGGATCGCGACCTTTGCGTCTGGAGGGAGCGGGGAGTTGGTCGTCGGATCGGTGTACGCCGCGTTGTCTCCCAAGGCATAAACACCGTCGGTTCCGGGGACGCGGAGCGCGTCGTCAACGACGATAGCCCCTGCGCGACCTTTGGGAACGTCGAGGGTTGCGGCCACGGGACTCGCCTGGACTCCCGCGACCCAGATGAGCGTCGATGTCGGGATCTCTCGACCGTCTTTGGTGGCGATTCCGTCTTCCCAAACCCGCGCAATAGCGGTGTTCGCCAGAAGTTCTACTTCCTTCCGTCGAAGCACGTGGCTTGCGACGTTCGCCAGGTCGATCTCCAGATTGGGGAGCAGCCGCTCCCTCGCCTCGCAGAGCTTGATCCGAACTTCCCGCTCGAACGAAATGTTCGGATACTCCTCGATCAGCGTGTGGTGGATGAAGTCGTGCAGTGAGGCGGCCAACTCGACACCGGTTGGCCCCCCACCGACGATGACGAACGTGAGAAGGGACTGGCGCTTCTCTGGATCGTCGGTGTTCGCGGCGCGCTCGAAACAGTCCACGATGTGGTCGCGGATCTCCATCGCGTCGCTCACAGTCTTGAATGTGTAGCCGTACTTTGCGACGTCATCAAGGCCGAAGAAGTTGCTAACCGCTCCCAGACCGATGATCAGCTTGTCGAAGCTCACGGAGCCCTCGCTCGTCTCGACGCGCCGGTTTGCGAGGTCAATGGACTGGACCTCGGCCCGCCGAAAGCTCAGGTGGTGATCGCGCAGCAGACGACGAACAGGGTAGGCCACGCTCCGAGGTTCGACGGCGGACCCAGCAACGAGAGTCAGCATGGGCGTGAACAAATGGTAGTTGTGGCGGTCGATCAGCATCACTTCGGTCTTTGGCTCAGCCCAGAAGGCATCCGCGAGACGAATCGCGGCGTACAATCCGCCGAAACCAGCCCCTAACACGACGATGCGCCGCTCGGGCTCGTGCTCCTGCTCGACCAGCCAGCGAGCGAATCTAGACCGCTGTCGGTGAGTCGCCCATTGGCCCGCGGCCAAACCTGCAGCGGCCGCGCCGGCGAAGAGTGCGCCTCGCTTCCATAATTCCATCCTGTGTTACCTCGTCAAAGAACCACTCTTTCCTTACACTCTACTCCGACTGCTGCCGGAGGCTTCGAATGGAACCCTTCCCCGGAACCCGCGATCGCTCACAGGTCGGCCCCTCCGGCGTCTTCGTGGCCGGCGCTGTGCTCGTCGTTGTCCTGCTCCTGATCTTCGGAGCGGTTGACTTCACGACTGAATGGCTGTGGTTCGACAGCCTCGGTTTCGCTGGGGCGTTCGTTACCGTGACGTCCTCGCGTATCGGGCTCTTCGCGGTCGGGTCCGTCCTGTTCTTCCTGCTCTTTGCCGCGAATGTCCTGATCGCCCGTCATCTTGCTTACAGCCTCGACGTCCGGCCCAGGCGCGCTGCAATGAACGCGACGTGGGAGGATCTGCTCTCTCAGATCGGCGCGCAGATGGCGAACCGGGGCGGGTACGCGAGGCTCATCAACGTGGCAGTCTTGGTGGGCGGCGTGCTGTTGGCGCTCTTCATGGGACTGCTCTCGACGGGCAGTTGGCTGATCGTCATGCAGTTCCTCAATCGAACGGCCTTTGGCGTCTCCGACCCTGCGTTCGGCATGGACGTCTCCTTCTATGTGTTCACCATGCCGATGCTTCGTGTGCTGGAGAGTTGGGCCTTCATGGCCTGGATTCTCATCGCCCTCTCCGTCGTGGCGGTATACGCGGTGGTGGTGACCTACGAGCTGGCGGTCAATATTGGCCAGGCGGGTTTCCCGCTCTCACGCGGGATCAAGGGGCACCTGCTCTGCTTGCTTGCGTTCGGATTCCTGCTGCTCGCCACGCATCACCTTCTCGACTTGATGGACCTCGTGAGGTCAACCCGTGGCGCCTCCTACGGCGCAAGCTACACGGACATGAACGCCCAGCGGCCCGCGCAGATCATCGTAGCCGCGTGCGCGGTCTTGGCCGCCGCGTTTTCCATCGCCAACGTTTTCCGACCCGGCCTGCGCCTCGTGACTGCCGGTGCAATCACGTGGGGTGTGGCGCTCGTGGCCGTCGGCTGGTTCTATCCTATGGCCGTGCAGAGCGTTCAGGTTGCGCCAAACGAGTTGGATCTCGAACGACCCTACATTGAGTCGACGATTCGGTCGACTCGCCGGGCGTTTCGTCTCGACGAAGTGACCGAGCAGGACATCGTCTATCGTGACACCGTGAGCCCGGGGGCAATTACGTCCGAGCAGGAGACGGTCAACAACATTCGGCTGTGGGACCCACGGCCCCTCCGCCAAACCTACAAGCAGATTCAAGCGATTCGGCAGTACTACGATTTCGACGACGTAGATGTGGATCGCTACATGATCGACGGCCAATATCGGCAGGTCATGTTGGCCGCGCGGGAGTTGGTTCCCGAGCAATTGCCGCGTGAGGCTCAGTCGTGGGTGAGCAGGCAACTGCAGTACACGCACGGCTACGGCGTCGTGATGAGTCCGGTGAACCTCGTGACGGAAGAGGGACTGCCCGTTCTCACGATCCGAGACGTTCCGCCGGTCGGTCAGGTCCCAATTACCCGGCCCGAAATCTACTTCGGAGAGCGTGCAGCCCAGTACGTCATCACCCGCACCGAAACGCCCGAGTTCGACTATCCGAGCGGCGATAGCGGCGTCTTCGTTTCTCGCTACCATGGAGAAGCCGGGATCTCGGTCGGTACTTTTTGGAGGCGACTGCTGTTCGCGGTGAAGTTTCAGGATCCGAACTTTCTGCTGAACTCATCCCTCACGGGAGAGTCGCAGCTTCTTTACCGTCGAAACGTCGCCGACCGCGCGCGTGACATCGCACCATTCCTGCGTTTGGACCCAGATCCATACATCGTGATAGCGGATGGCGCGCTCTACTGGATTCAGGACGCCTATACCGTGAGTGATCGGTATCCCTACTCGGATCCCTATCAAGCCGCCCCGCCTGGTTCTGGCCGACGAGCTCCCCGTCCCTTCAACTACATTCGCAACAGCGTCAAGATCGTTACCAACGCATACGACGGGACTATGCGTTTTTACATGGCTGACCCATCGGACCCGATGATTCAAACGTACGCCCGCATATTTCCCACGCTCTTCTTACCGCAGGACCAGGCCCCGCCGTCGATTCGCGTTCACTTCCGCTATCCAGAAGAGCTCTTCCGCGTCCAGGCGGATAGGTATCGGATGTTTCACATCCAGGATCCGCGGGTGTTCTACTTGCGGGAGGACCAATGGGCGATCCCGAGTGAGCTATTCGAAGACAAACAGAAGGTGCCCGTTGATCCCTATTACGTGATCATGAAGCTGCCCGGCGATGCGCGGCCGGAGTTCATCCTCATGCTTCCGTTCACCCCGAGCAATCGCGACAACATGATTGGCTGGCTCGCTGCTCGGTCCGATGAACCCAATTACGGAAAGCTGCTCGTTTACAAGTACCCGAAAGACACCGTGATTTTCGGGCCTTTCCAAATCGAGACGCGGATTGATCAAGATCCCGCTATCGCCCAGCAGTTCGCACTCTGGAATCAGTCTGGCACGAGAGTGATCCGCGGGAACATGCTCGTCATCCCGATCGGGCAGTCCAGTCTGTACGTCGAGCCGATCTACCTTCAGTCGACGGCGAGCCCCCTCCCCGAGCTCAAGCGCGTCGCGGTCGCGAACGGCAGCCGCATCGTAATGGAACCGACTCTCGACCAGGGTCTTGCGCTCCTGTTCGGGGCGCCGGCTGCGGCGTCCACGTCGACATCCCAGACGGGTGCGGCGTCTCCCTCATTCTCCAGCGCGCCTCCGGAGGTTCGCCTGTTGGCCGCTGACGCGCAGAGGGTCTTCCTGCAAGCTCAGGATGCCCTGCGTTCGGGTGACTTCGCCCGCTACGGAGATGAGCTGCGGGCGCTCGAGGACGTGCTGAACCGGTTGGTGCAGGCCTCCGGACAATAAGGTTGGTCTGAATTCACTGACGCCGAGCGCGCACCCTAGCTCCCCTTGCCAATCGTCGTATTCGATAGTGATATGTCACTGACACAAACAAGACATAACGATTGGGCGTGTCCCGTTACATTCATGTAGCATGGCCTCGTCCTCACGCGCGGCGAGGCCGATTCCTTTCTCCCCCGGCGATGGGGAGCGGCAGATGAAATGACCCACTCTGTTCCCAGCGGACGATCCGGCTCCCTGCGTTGGCGCGTCCAGAAATGAGCCAACCACGAGTTGCCCGCGAGGAACTGGTGGAGGAAGCTCGCCGACTGCTGGCGTCCCTCGGTGAGGGGGTAATGTCGGCGACGGCATATGACACCGCTTGGGTCGCCCGTGTTCCAAAACCCGGCACGCTCGACGAGCCGCTCTTTCCCGCGGCCTACGATTGGCTCCTCCAGAATCAGCACGCGGATGGCAGTTGGGGAGCTGAGATCCCCTTCGCTCATGACCGCGTCATCTCCACTCTGGCCGCCTTGGTCACGTTGGCGCGGACCGGTTATCGGCAAGATGAATCGGGCCTCGCGGCACGTCGGGCTGTCGTCTACCTCAACCGCGAACGGCTAGATCTGCACAATGACCCCGCTGAGACGGTCGGCTTTGAGTTGCTGCTCCCGGAGTTAGCCCGGCAGGCACAGGAAATCGGACTTAGCCTGCCGTACGACGACTGGGCGTTTGTCGAAGCTATCAAGGCCGACAAACTCCGTCGCATTCCTCCCATCGCGGTCTACGGCGGACCAACTCCGCTCACTCACTCCTTGGAATACTTGGGCGACCATCTCGTGCCCGCGCTAATCGCGCGGTGTCGCTCTGGTAACGGTTCATTCGGCTCCTCACCGTCGGCAACCGCGTACGCTTACACCCGCGTCCCGAATGACGAGGCTCTGCAGTACCTGGAGCGAACGTCAAAGATTCACCCCTCGCACGGATTCACCTACCTTCATCCGTTCGAGAATTTTGAGACCGCTTGGGTTCTTGATGCGCTGCGCCCGCTAATCGAAAACGAACCGCTTGCCGAGTCTCGGTTGGACCGACTGGAGCGGGCGTGGACCGCCATGGGCCAAGCATGGTCCAATGAATGTGAGATTCCCGACGGCGACGACACGGCAGTGAGCCTGTACCTTCTGTCGCGCTACGGCCGGGCACGCGGAACCGAGATCTTCGAACTCTTCGAGACCCCCGATTACTTTCAGACCTTCGTCTTCGAGCGAAACCCTTCCGTAACGACCAACGCACACATCCTCTACGCACTTCGTCAGTTTTCGGGTTCCCCAGATCGCCGCCGAATGATTGTGAAGATCGTGAGCTATCTCAACGCGGCACGGGGAGGCAAGCCGTATTGGGATGACAAGTGGCACGCGTCTCCCTTCTATGCGACTAACCGCGCGCTCTTGGCTTTGAGTGGTGTCGCGGGTGAGTTAGTGCGTCCAGCAGTCGACTGGATCGTGAGCCAGCAGCATGAGGATGGATCGTGGGGTGCCGCCGGAGGTACGAACGAAGAGACGGCATGGGCGGTGAACGCACTGATCGCCGTGTCCCGTGAGGACGCTGGTATCGTCAGCACCGTTCGGCCGCCGATCGAGAGCGCCAGCGTGTATTTGCGGGACCGTATGGACTCCACAGACCATCCCGCGCTATGGATCGGGAAGGGGCTATACAGTGCGCCGTCGATCGTGCGAGCTGTCATCCTCGGAGCGCTCGCTAACGCGGATGCGCTGGGCGCGGGTACACTGACGTGAGTTCTCTCGGCAAGTCGGGACTTCTCGAACAACTGACCCGTAGACTCGCATCAGACTCCGAGTTTCGCGAGAAATTCTTACCCAACCTAGAGCAGTCAGAGACCTCCGTTCTTCAAACGCGGCTGGGGCCGAACGCTCGGGAAGCGTCAAATTGGTGCACGCAGTGGACGATTTTTGATCCCTCAACGGTTGTGCCCATTACCGCTGTGAATCTAGTGCAGTTTCCGTCGCTCTCAGATGGTGCCGTCTTAGCGAGGACGCGCCACTGTCTTTGGGTCTATGCCTTAGACGATCTCATGGACGGACCCGCACAGGTAGATGAAACCCTGCGCGAGTGCTACCTATCAGCATATGGAGCTGGGTTGGACTCGCACGTAAGTGAGTTGTCCAGGTCTCTCGGGCAGATTCGAGCGGAACTCGCTAGATTTCCGGGATTTTCTTCGCTCTATCCGATCTGGCTTGTTAGTTTTGAAAAGATGCTTAGTGGAATGGTGTACGAACGCTGGATGCAGACTAGGAGGCTTAGGGCAGAATGGTCCTTCGTGCTTCCAGCGTATGACGAGTACATGCACTACGCGGTTGACAGTATTGCGATTCCCCACCTCTGGATCACCGGACTCGTCTTGGAACAAGACGAGTCCATTCCGGAAGCTCTTTGGAGTCTCTGCGCTCTGGTGAAGCAATGCGCCGTTGTTGTGAGGCTTGCGAATGATCTCGCTTCCTATCGCCGGGAGGAACAGGAAGGCGTGGTCAACGCAGTCGCGGTCATCCGCGAGGAACTCAGGGAGCGCGATAAGGCTGATGAGAATGAGTGCACGGCTCGCGCGCTTACGGTTGTTGGCGAACGACTGACACAGTCACGGGCCGACCTCCGTGAGATGGCGCGGCAAATCCGAACGCGGACGCGAATCGAGCATCGGTACGTGCGGGCGGCGGAGTTGAGCGCGGATCTCTACGCAGCAGGGGACGTTCGAGACTGGCGGACGGGGGCGGGCGTGGCCCTTGAGGCTGCTCCCGGTGTCTAAGGCTGAATGGGCGGTCCTTCGTGCCAGGGCCGCGATCTCGGGCTTCCTCCAGCGCGCTGTCAACCTCGTCGCTCCAGCACCGCCATTGGATCATGACGCGGACCTCCGTCTCGGTGAAGAGCGGGCCATGATCGCCATTCGCTGGATCGGATGCCTCGGCTCGACGATCCTTGTTCCCTTCTTGCAATCGGACAGGTTCATCGTCGCCTATGTCGTGCTAGTGCTCGTGTTCTTTTACAACGCTTTCATGGGTTGGGTGCTCGTCCCCCGTGGTAGTCGACTTCTGCGGGGCGGTTACCTTGGATTTGGCATGGACATCTCGGCCATTACGGCGTTCGTGTACGCTGGCGGTGGGGTGCGATCCGAGTATTTCGTTTTCTACTATGTTCTCCAGGTCTTCTATTCGGTGAGGTTTCCGGGAAAGAACGCACTCTTGATTCCATTGTGGATCTCGTTTTTCTACGTAGGCGCGTGTGTGTTGAGTTCGGGCATCGCGTTGGCGGACTTTGCTCTTATCGTCCATCGGCTCACGTGGGTACCCGTCCTCGGACTCTTTACGGGCATTGGTGTTGGTCGGGCACGGGCCGCTGAGGCCTCACTCGCCGTAGAGCTTCGGAGAACTCGAGCGCTCCTTCAGGCCGCTCACGCGCCCACTACCAGCCTCACAGTTACGGGCGTTCTTGACGCGGTCCTCGAGCAGACCAAGCGGCTCACCGAGTCCGACATGGCAGCGGTTGTCGTAGATCGCATTGAGCAGCATTCGGCGGTTGCCAGGATGTCGGAAAACGAAGACGCGGCGTTGGCGTCTCTGGTTCAGTTGCTGCGGAAGAACGTGCGAGCTCGTGACGCCCTAATCGAGACGCAAGGACCTGTAACGCCGGCGGAGCTTGCCGACCGTCTGTCCGTCGTTCCTGCCGAGATTCGACAGTTCACGAGCATCTGTGCGGCGTCGATCCCTGGCCAGCGAAAAGACTTGGGGTTCGTGGTGGTGGCGCGGCGCCAAGAGCCGGGGTTCGAGGCCCAGCACTATGAGGCGCTCACGGCATTCCTCCAGCGCGCCACGCTGGCGATTCAGAATGCGCGGCTATACGAGCAGCTCCAGGCGCAGGTGGAGGAGCTACGATCGCTCCACGACCAAATCGTGGGCGCCGAACGACTGGCAGCGCTTGGGGAGCTGGCTGCCAAGGTGGCGCATGAGCTGAACAACCCGCTTGCGTCGATTCACATGTATAACTCTCTGCTGCTCGAGGGCGGTACGACCGAGGAGGAACAGGCCAGGCTCGCGAAGAGCATGCAGGAGCAGATCGAGCGCGCGAAGCAGGTCGTGATGGAAGTGCTGGATTACAGCCGTCCTCGTCCCCTGCTTCGCGAGGTGCTGGATCTGAACGAAGCGGTTCGCTATGGCCTTCGTTTGGTACAACACGCAGCGCGCCCCGCGCAGGTAACCATTGTCGAGAAGTATGTCGCGGACCTGCCGTTTGTGCTTTTCGACCGCGGTCACATGTCACAAATAGTGACCAATCTAACGCTTAACGCTATTCAGGCGATGCCAGGCGGTGGTACTCTCACGATTAGCACGGGGACCGCCGATGGCGAGGTATATTTCGAGTTCCGTGACACGGGAGTTGGGATCGCTCCTGAGGATGAGAAGCGCGTTTTCGATGCATTCTTTACAACGAAGGCGCCAGGGCAAGGAACAGGGCTCGGACTCGCGGTCTGTCGTACCCTTATCGGACAGCATCATGGCCGCATTACTGTCGATAGTCAACGAGGCTCGGGCAGCACGTTCAGAGTATGGCTCCCGCCGGCCGCGGTAGAGGAGGAGTTGTTTGTCGGAACCAACCCGCGCTGAACGTGTGCTGCTCGTCGATGACGAGAGAGCCATCGTCGATTCATGCACCATGGGCTTGAGTCGATCCGGCTATCGAGTCAGCGCAACCACCAGCCCGCACGAGGCCATCGAGATGGCCATCCGCGAGCCGTTTGACCTTCTACTCGCCGACATCATGATGCCCGGCATGAACGGCGTCGAGCTCCTCCGTACCGTCAAACATTTGTACCCTGACATCGCCGGCGTCATGATCACGGGTCACGGCACGATGGAAGTCGCCATCGAAGCGCTCCGTGCAGGCGCAAACGGATTTCTGCTCAAGCCCTTCACGGCGAGTGAGCTGCGCCTCGCCGTCGAGGATGCGCTTGCCAAGAACCGCGTGCTAAAGGAAAACGTGCGTCTCAAGGCGCTCATGCCGCTGTATGAATCCAGTCGCGCCTTCTACCACGAGATGAGCTTGGACCGGCTCAGCGCCACCATCTCCGAGCAGCTCGCCAAGAGCATCGGCGCAGATCAGGTGAGCGTGCTTCTCGCCGATCCTTTAGGGGAGTTCCCATCGTTCAAAGATCAGGCCGCCTTCCCGCAGCAAGGGTTGATGGCGCCCGTGAGCACGGAGCTTCTCGAATGGGTCGCCAAGACGCAGGAGCCCTTGACCGTCCGTGAGGGAGGCATTACCAATCTGCCGCCGGAGATCAGTGGAGTCCCACGACCGGGCGCGGTCATGTACCTCCCCCTCCTTGCGAACGGGTCCCTGGTGGGCGTTCTACGAGTGAAGAAGGCGGGTACCGACCAGCAGTTTGCCGATGGCGAGATCGAGATGCTGTCGATTCAGGCCAGCCAGGCCGCCATTGCAATTCACAACGCGCTCCTTCTGCGGGACGTCGAAAACGGCTATCTGGACGCGCTGGCCGCCCTCGCGAACGCCCTCGAGGCTCGCGATACGGAGACCCGTGGTCATACGGAACGCCTCTCGTGTAACAGTGTGCTCATTGCGAATCACCTTGCGCTGTCGACGAACGATGTCGAGTCCGCCCGTGTTGGCGCCCTGCTCCATGACATCGGCAAAATCGGCGTGCCGGACAATATCCTTCGAAAGCCCGGCAAGCTGACCGCGGAGGAGATTACTGTTATCCGTCAGCATCCGATCATCGGCGACCGCATCCTTGCGCCGATCGCTCAGCTTCAGAAGGCGAGAGCGGTCGTGTTGGGCCACCACGAGCGGTTCGACGGCACGGGCTACCCATACGGCCTGGCGGGTGATGAGATCCCAATCTCCGCCCGTATTGTGACGGTAGCAGACGCGTTCGATGCCGTCACCGAGACGCGCATCTATCACGCGGGGGAATCGCCGGTGCGGGCTCTGGAGGAGCTCCAGCGTGGCCGCGGCACGCACTTCGACCCGACAGTGGTCGATGCCTTCTTCGAGGTGCTCAAGGCCGCCCAGCGCACCAAGAGCTAGTCTCCCGTGGCGAACCCGCGGCTCGAGATCGTCCAGGGCGACATCACCAAGCTGCAGGTCGATGCCGTCGTCAACGCCGCCAACAATTCCCTTCTGGGCGGGGGCGGCGTCGACGGTGCGATCCACCGAGCGGCCGGTCCCGGGCTTCTGCAAGTGTGCCGCACCCTCAGCGGCTGTCCCACAGGTGACGCCAAGATCACGGGTGGATATAACTTACCTGCGCGATGGGTGATCCACACGGTCGGGCCGGTGTGGCACGGTGGAGGCGATGGCGAGGACGAATCGCTCGCGAGTTGCTACCGGGCCAGCTTTGGGCTGGTGGAGCTTCACGCGATTCGGTCGGTCGCCTTCCCTTCGATCAGCACCGGTGTCTATGGGTTCCCGATCGACCGTGCGAGCCGGATCGCGCTGGTGGAGATCAAGGCATTCCTCGAACGCAACGAGTCGGTTGAGAGGGTCGTAGCCATTTGCTTCAGCGGCAACGACTACGCGGTCTATCGCACGGCCGAAGCTGAGCTGTTCTGAGGGAGTTCGTCGGGAGGGGCTATGGTAGAGGGACGTACACCACTGGTCACCGGTATCCACCTGGCTGCGGCCGCCCGAGAACCGATGGTGTCCGTCGAAGAGGTGCACGCCGTTGCCGGACGTGGGCTGGAAGGCGATCGCTACTTCGATGGGTCCGGCACCTACTCGGATGAGGAGGGCGAGGGCCGCGCGGTCACGCTGATCGAGGTCGAGGCGCTCGAGCGCCTGCGAGCCGAGTACGACATCGACCTCGAGCCGAGCGAGAGCCGCAGAAACATTGCGACGCAGGGCATCTCGCTGGATCAGCTCATCGGACGCGAGTTCCGCGTCGGAGAGGTCCGCATGCGCGGTATTCGGTCTTGCGAGCCGTGCGCCCACCTCATGGAGATGACAGGAAAGAAGGTGCTCCGCGGACTGGTGCACCGCGGCGGCCTTCGCGCCGAGATCGTCTCGGATGGAACTATCCACGTCGGCGATCCGATTATCGAATAGATAAGGCCCTTCCTTCACGGGAAGGGCCTTATCTACGCGGCGTTTCCGGATCAGGCTGCGGCGCCGGGCTCCGCTACCCGCTCCGCCTCGAACGTGAGTGCGCCGCCCTCCGCGTCGATCCGCACGGTGTCCCCTTCGCGGAACTCGCCCTGCAGGACCCGTTGCGCCAACGGGTCGAGCACCAACCGCTGAATCGTTCGCCGTAGCGGCCGTGCGCCGTACACAGGATCGAAGCCGCCCTCAGCTAGCAGATCCTTCGCCGCGTCGGTCACCTCAACGGAGATCTTCCGATCGGCGAGCCGGGACCGCAGGTTCTGGAGCTGGATGTCGACGATGTGGCGCAGGTGCCCGCGATCCAGCGAGTGGAAGACCACGATCTCGTCGATGCGATTCAAGAACTCGGGGCGGAAGGTGAGCCGCACCGCCTCCATCGCTCGCTCCCGGACGGTGTCGAAGGCCGACCCCGGGGATTCGGCGATGAGGTGGCTGCCCACGTTGCTCGTCATGATGACCACGGTGTTCTTGAAGTCCACCGTGCGGCCCTGTGCATCGGTAAGCCGCCCGTCGTCCATGATCTGGAGCAGCACGCTCAGCACGTCCGGGTGGGCCTTCTCGATTTCGTCGAAGAGCACCACCGCGTATGGCCGCCGCCTGACTGCCTCGGTGAGCTGCCCCGCCTCGTCGTACCCGACGTAGCCGGGAGGAGCACCCATGAGGCGCGAGACTGTGTGCTTCTCCTGGTACTCCGACATGTCGATGCGGATCATCGCCTGCTCGTCGTCGAAGAGCAGCTCGGCCAGCGCACGCGCCGTCTCCGTCTTGCCGACGCCCGTCGGACCCAGGAAGAGGAACGATCCCAGCGGCCGATTCGGATCCTGAAGGCCCGCCCGCGCCCGTCGGATGGCGTTGGAGACTGCTCGCACAGCCTCCTCCTGCCCCACGATGCGCTCGTGTAGCCGCTCCTCCATCTTCAGGAGCTTTTGGACCTCGCCCTCCATCAGTCGCGTCACCGGTACGTGCGTCCAGCGACTCACGACTTCGGCGATGTCCTCTTCGGTCACCTCTTCGTTCAGTAGCCCGCCGTCACGATGGCTGTCCGCGATCTCCTGCTCGCGCGCTGCGAGCTCGCGCTCGAGTCCAACGAGCTGGCCGTACTTCAGCTCGGCGGCTTTGCTGTAATCAGCGGTCCGCTCAGCTTGCTCGATTTCCACCCTCGTCTGCTCGATGCGCTCCTTGATCTCGCGGAGCGCTGCCACTGCCTCCTTCTCACGCTCCCACTGGCTGCGCATCCCGTTGGAGCGCTCTTTCAGGTCGGAGAGCTCGCGATCGATCCGTTCCAGGCGCTCCTTGGAGCCGGGATCGGTCTCCTTGCGAAGCGCTTCACGCTCGATCTCGAGCTGCATGACCCGCCGCTGGACCTCGTCCAGCTCGGCAGGCATCGTATCCATCTCCATCCGGAGCTTGCTCGCAGCCTCGTCCACCAGGTCGATGGCCTTGTCGGGCAGGAAGCGGTCGGCGATGTAGCGATGGGAGAGCACCGCCGCGGCGACGAGCGCGCTGTCCTTGATCTTCACGCCGTGGTGGACCTCATAGCGCTCGCGGAGGCCGCGAAGGATCGAGATCGTGTCCTCCACCGAAGGCTCGTCCACGAGCACGGGCTGGAACCGCCGCTCCAGGGCGGCGTCCTTCTCCACGTACTTGCGGTATTCGTTCAGCGTCGTCGCGCCGATGCAGCGGAGCTCTCCGCGAGCCAGCATGGGCTTCAGCATGTTCGACGCGTCCATCGAGCCCTCGGCCGCGCCCGCGCCCACCACTGTGTGCAGCTCGTCGATGAAGCAAATGATCTCGCCCTCGGACTCCTGAATCTCCTTCAGGACCGCTTTCAGGCGCTCTTCGAACTCACCACGGTACTTCGCACCGGCCACCATGGCGCCGAAGTCCAGCGCTACTACGCGCTTCTCCTTCAGTCCCTCGGGCACGTCGCCGCGAACGATGCGCTGGGCCAACCCCTCGACGATCGCCGTCTTCCCGACGCCCGGCTCGCCGATGAGCACTGGGTTGTTCTTCGTTCGGCGGGACAGCACCTGGATCACGCGCCGGATCTCGTCGTCACGGCCGATGACCGGATCGACCTTGCCCTTACGCGCCATCTCCGTGAGGTCGCGTCCGTAGCGCTCGAGGGATTGGTAGGTGGACTCGGGATTTTGGCTTGTCACGCGCTGAGACCCACGAATCTGAGTCAACGCCTGGAGGATGCGGTCCTTGGTGAACCCCTGGGAGCGCAGGATCCGGCCGGCGGCACCCGGGTCCGATTCCTCGGCGATGGCGAGGAGTAGGTGCTCGGTGGAGACGAACTCATCTTTGAAATGCTCTGCCTCGCGCTCGGCGGCGGACAGGATGGCCCGAAATCGATTGGACAGGTAGAGCTGGCCACCCACGACTTTGGGTAGGCGCTCGATCTCGCGCTCCACCTCGGCCAGGACGGCGTCAGGCCGTCCGCCAAGCTTGCGAATGACTTCTGAAGGCACGCTTTCGGTGGTACTCACTAGGACCGCGAGGAGGTGCTCGGGCTCAACCTGTTGGTTATTTCGCGATTCGGCTGTGCGCTGCGCTTGCACCAGTGCTTCTTGGGCGCGCTCTGTGAATTTCTGAATATCCATGTGCTACTCCGAAGGTTCCCCCTCCCCCCTCGTGGGGGAGGGTTGGGGTGGGGCCGCGTTTTCGCTCCGTCAGTTGAAGATCAATTCGGTCACCTCGACCGGCGGAGCTCCTGGTTTTCACCCTCGAGCTCTCTGATGCGCTCCGTGAGCTGGAGGATGACTTCAACTCCCGCCAGGTTCACGCCGAGATCCTCGATGAGCCGGCGTATCTGCTGGGCACGCCGAATGTCGTCGATGGAATAGAGTCGGATCCGCCCTTTCGTCCGCGACGGGGTCAGCAGCCCCTGCCGCTCGTACGCACGGAGCGTCTGGGCGTGCACACCCAGCATCCGTGCAGCGACGCTAATGGCGAAGTAACCGGTTCGTAGAGTTATCGTTTCTGTTCTCATTCCGCCTGTCCCGCTGTTCCGGATCCACTCCGAAGCTCCGCGAGCCGTTGGAACAGCTTCTTCTCGTCATCGTTGAGGTGTGTCGGCAGCACGACGTTGACCTCCGCATAGAGATCACCGCTTCCGGATCCTCCGAGGTGTGGCATGCCCTGGCCGCGCAGTCGGATCTTCCGTCCGTTCTGCGTCTCGGGAGCGATGGATAGCGCCAGCTTGGATCCTTTTGGAGTTGGTACTTCCGCCTCCCCGCCCAGCATGGCCACGTGAAGCGGCACTGGAAGCTTGATCGTAAGGTCGTCGCCGTCGCGTTCGAAGGTCTTGTTGGGGGCCATGGAGACCACGAGGTAGAGGTCGCCCTTGGGACCACCGAATGGGCTGGGTGCGCCCTCAGAAGCAACGCGCACGCGCGAGCCCTCTCGCACGCCCTGTGGAATCTTGACCTCTATCCGCCGGGGTGATCCCTCGGGAGACATCATGCTCAACACTCGTGTCGTTCCCGTGTAGGCCTCCTCGAGGCTCACGGTCACTTGTTGCTCGATGTCTTGCCCTGGGATGTTCTCGACATGGACCCGGCTGCCTTCGCCGCGCCCGCCTCGACGGAACAGATCTTCGAATCCGCCGCCGAACCCACCGCCAAAGAGGTCACCCAAATCCGACACGTCGTACGTGCGGCTGTAGAATCCACCGCCGCCCGCGGCGCGTGCGGCTTCTGCCTGTTCTGCGAACGCCCAGTCGTGGCCGTAGCGGTCGTACTTCGACCGGCTCTCCTTGTCGGAGAGGACCTCGTAGGCGGAAGAGATCTCCTTGAAGCTCTCCTCAGCCTTTTTGTCGTTGGGGTTGAGGTCTGGGTGGAACTTGCGGGCTAGCTTCCGGTACGCCTGACGGATCTCCTTGTCAGACGCGCTCCGCTTGACGCCTAAGACGTCGTAGAAATCTCGCTTTGTCGCCATATCGCGCCATCCCGTTCCGGCGGACAACGTCACGCCTCACGGTTCTGTATAGTGGCTTCATCTTAAACCTTGACAACATGACTGTCAAGGTCGATGAGCTACCGCCGGCGACGCGCGGGGCGGCTCTGCGATCGCTTTGGCTGAGGCGCCGGAAAATGCTTTCGCCGACGCTCTTCTTCTTTGTACTCGGCAAGCTGCAGGGGATACTGCTTGAACCAGTACATCGCGAAATGCACCAGCACGATGATCAAGGCGAGCAGGTTTAGCGCGGTCCAGAGCCTCTTCGAAAAGAGGACGATGTCAGCGTAGCGCAGAGCAATGACGAGCATGCCGACCCCGCCAACCCATCCCAGCCAGGCGCCGTAGCGCTCCATGATGCGGGCGTGCAGGCGGTTGCCCTTGCTGAGACGCTTCGAGCCGAGGGCCAGTACGAGGCCGGCAACGAACGCTGCCACGAAGAGCACGAGAACCCCGATGTATCCGACGCTTCGTGCCCTTTGCGGATCCTCGAATAGCCAGCCCGGCGATATCCGGGACGCGAGATCCGCGACCGCATCAAAGAACTCCACTCTCACCTCCAGCCGCTAAAGCGCGAGTGATGATACCAGCCCGCTGGGTTCGCGTACCCTGCCACGTCTCATCGCAGGGTGCCCGACGCAATCCGCCGCTCCCCGACCCGTATAATGTCGTCTTAGTGAAGCTAGAAGATCAGTCAGTCGAGTCACCAAGCGTTCAAGAGCCTGAAGCTCAGTCTTCAGGCTCTTCTGATACCGCTGGCGCTACGCGCTCGGGAAGGCCCCGCAGCCGGGGCCGCGGTGGCCGTCGTCGGTCTCTGTCTCGGGCGGGCCAGACGCCCGCTCCCGATGAATCGACAGACGCTGTAACGCTTGCGGAAGAACAGCCCGAAGCGGCAGTCGCGGAGTTGACTGCGGCTGTTGAGTCGCCGCGAAGGTTCGGCGCCAGGCGCCCTGTCAGGTCTCGTCTCTCTCCGATGGGAATCGAGCCTCCTTCGCCTGTTGCCGAAGCTCCCGTTCCTGCCGACTCAGAGCCAGAGGCTGAGTCCGAACCGGTTGCTCAGGCAGAGGCGCCTGCCGCACCCGCGCGTGGTGGGCGGGGCCGCCGCACCAAAGCCCCTCCATCCCCCGTGGCCGTCGACGTTGTAGTGCCGCGCGGCTTCGGTCGACGCGTTGACTCCAAGCTCGTGCGCCAGGTCGCCGAGCGAGCGCTCGAGAAGAACGGCTGGGACCAGCCCGCCACCCTCGACGTTGTGTTCGTGACAGACGCTGACATGCAGGAAATCAACGCCACGCGCCGCGGGATCGACGAAGCGACGGACGTCTTGAGCTTCCCCATCATCGAGTTGCGCCCCGGACAAGGGATCACCCAAGACTTTTTCGTGCTGCCCCCTGACACCACCCTTCACCTCGGTGACGTGGTGATCTCGGTGGACCGCTTCGAGACCCAGGCTGACGAGGCCGGGCATTCTCGCCAGCGGGAGCTTGCATTCCTCACCGTGCACGGTGTTCTGCACATTCTCGGTTTCGATCACGAGACCGATGATGAGCGCCGCCACATGCGCCGTCGTGAGGAAGAGGTGCTAGCCGAGTTGGGGCTCCGCCGTGACGCATCCTGACCGACTGCGCTTTTCGCGAAGCCTCGGTTTTGCCCTAGAAGGCCTCTCCTATACAGCCCGAACCCAGCCAAACTGGCGAATCCATCTTGCCTTCGCTGCCGCAGCTATCGCCGCGGGCCTCTCAGTTGGACTCGCCCCAGTCGAATTGGCGGTACTGGCCCTAACCATCGGCTTCGTGCTCGCGGCAGAAGCGGCGAACACGGCACTCGAAGCAGCGGTCGATGCGATCGGCGTCCACTCACTGCCTGCAAAGCACGCCAAGGATGCCGCTGCCGGGGCAGTGCTCGTGGCGGCGCTGACGTCCGTGCTTGTTGGGCTTGCGCTGTTCGTGCCCAGGCTCGTCCCGCTGCTCATCGGAACGTTCCCCCGCTCGGGATAAGCGTCCTCAGCCGACTCCGTGCCAGCGCCAGATAGTCGTTGCCCACGTAAGTCCCGCGCCGAACCCCAGCATGCCCAGGAGCGCACCTTCGCGGATCCGACCCTCGCCGCACGCGTCGTACAGCGCGAGCGGTATGGAGGCGGCGCTCGTGTTCCCGTAGCGCTCGACGTTCGAATAGAAGAGCGATTCTGGCAGGGCGAGATTGTGGGCAACCGTCTGCAAGATGCGATCGTTGGCCTGATGCGCCACGATCAGATCCAGGTCCTTCAGCTCCACTCCCGCGCGGGCGGCCGAGCGCTGGAGCGCGTCCGCGGGTGTCGTCGTAGAGAACCGATAGACCTCGCGGCCGTTCATGCGGATCGCGTGCTCTTTCGCAGCGAGAGTTTCGGCAGAAGGAGGCCGACGCGAGCCGCCGGCTGGCACGATGAGGTGCTTGCCGCCCCTGCCGTCCGCCCCAAGGACGAAGGACATGAGTCCGCCTGATACGTCCGACGCCGTGACAAGGGCTGCTCCCGCCCCATCCCCGAAGAGGACGCACGTGGTGCGATCCTCGAAATCGACGAAGCGCGAGAGCGTGTCGGCGCCGACGACGAGAATGTTGTTGTACGCGCCCGTCGCAATGAACTGCGTCGCCGTGATGAGCCCGTAGACGAACCCGGAGCACGCGGCTTCGAGGTCAAAGGCGCCAGCTTGCGTAAGCTCGAGCTCGGCCTGCACCTGGCACGCCGTTGAGGGAAAGACTGTGTAGTCGGGAGTCGAGGTCGCAACAATCACGAGGTCGACGTCCCCGGGCTCCACGTGAGCGGCCGTCAGCGCCTCGCACGCAGCCTGTGTGGCGAGTGTCGCGGTCGTCTCCCCCTCGCCGACGAATCGGCGCTGGCCGATCCCGGTCATGGTCCGGATCCACTCGTCGGACGTGTCGACGATGGTGCTCATCTCTTCGTTCGTCACGATGCGCTTGGGCAACGCGTGGCCGAGTCCAGCGATCCGAGCGTACCGCACGTCGCTCACGCCAGATTCCCAGGCTCGCTCGTCGCCGACGGCTCGATCGCGATCAGCGATTCGTGGGCCGCGACCAGGTCGCCTCGCTTCACGAAGATCTGACGGACGATGCCGCTGACTTCGGACGTGATCTCGTTGAAGACCTTCATCGTTTCCACCAGACCCACCACCGCGCCCGATGCCACTGGATCGCCGATTGCCACGTAGGGCGCAGATCCAGGGGCCGGTGCGTCGTACCAGATGCCCGTGAGCGGCGACTGGAGGACCTGCCACGAGGCAGGGAGACCAGCGCTGTGTGCCGAGGGCTTGCCCGCACTGAGGACGTCGGAGGGGGCAAGCCGACTTGCCATGCCCCGTGCTCGTTTGAGCGAGACGCGAAAAGTGCCGCTTCTGACTTCGAGCTCGTGAACGTCGTGCGCTTCGGCCGAGGCAATGATCGACCGAACAGTCGCGACCCAATCGCGGTCGGAGCGAGCCCCGGGCGTAGGTGGCTGGAACCGGGTCGTCTCTCCGTCTCCACGTTCGTCAGCTATCGCCGTTCACCTGTAACGTCGGATCACGAGCGATACGTTGTGGCCACCGAATCCCAGGGAGTTGGTGAGGGCTGTCTCGACCGTCTGCTGCCGCGCCTCGTTGGGCACGTAGTCGAGGTCGCACTCCGGATCAGGGAACTCGTAGTTGATCGTCGGTGGCAAGACGCTGTGCTCGATGGCTTTGACGCAGAAGATCGCCTCCACGGCGCCTGCTGCGCCCAGCATGTGTCCGGTCATGGACTTCGTGGAGGAGATGGGCAAGCTGCGGACCCCCTCGCGGAAGACCTCTTTGAGAGCCATCGTCTCCAGTCGATCGTTGATCGGAGTCGAGGTGCCGTGGGCGTTGACGTAGTCAATGTCGGATGGGCCAATGCCAGCCTTTTTCATCGCGATACGCATCGCCCGAACGGCACCCTCGCCACCCTCGGCCGGCGCGGTGATGTGATAGGCATCGTCCGTGGCGCCGTACCCTAGGAGCTCAGCATAGATGCGTGCGCCTCGCTCCTTCGCAAAGCTCTCCGCCTCGAGGACGACTGCGCCGCCACCCTCGGCGATGACGAAGCCGTCGCGCTCCTTGTCGAAAGGGCGCGACGCGTGGTCTGGGTCGTCGTTTCGGGTGGACAGCGCCTTCATGGCCGCGAATCCCGCGACGCCGATGGGGAGGATGCCAGCCTCGGACCCGCCGGCGATGATCGCCTTCGCGTCCCCGCGCTTGATGATCTCCATCGCCTCGCCGATCGCGTGTCCACTCGTCGCGCATGCTGAGACGACGGCATAGTTGGGTCCGCGCGCGCCCGTTGCGATTGCGATGTGTCCGGCCGCGATGTCGGTCAGGTACATCGGAATGAGGAAGGGGCTCACGCGGTGCGGGCCCTTGGTGCGGAGGACCTCAATCTGCTCGGCGAGGGTGATCATGCCGCCAACGCCGGATCCCATGATGACGCCGACGTGTTCGGAGTTCTCTTCGTTGATCACGAGGCCGGAGTCTTCCAGCGCCTCTTTCGCGGCTATCAGTGCGAGTTGGGAGAAGCGATCGAGGCGCTTCGCCTCTTTGAAGGACAAGTGCGCGCCGGGGTCAAAATTCTTGATTTCACCGGCGATGCGGGAGTCGAAGCCGGTCGTGTCAAAGGCGCCGATTGAGGCGATGCCAGATCGACCGGCTACGATGCAGGTCCACGTTTCGGCCAGGTTGATACCGAGAGGGGTGATTGCACCCATCCCCGTGACGACGACGCGCTCGGTCATGGTTCGAAGCGCCTATCCGCGACCGATGGCATGCCGGACGAGCTGGCTGGTGGAGTGGGCGTCGAGGTCCTCGATCCGATAGCAGGGACCGTTCAGCCAGCTCGCGAGCCGCGACGCGAGCCCGATTCGGAAGTGCTCGGCTTCGGTGTCCACAACCATGGCGTTGATGCCGAGCTCTCGGATCTTCGACGACATCTTGCGGACGTCCTCGATCGGATCGCTCCCGTGGAGCGCCACGTTAGCACGGCCGTCGGACACGACGATCAGCAGGGGCAGGATGCCCTTGTCTCGGGTGATTTCCTGCTCGAGGAGCTCGCCCGCGACGCGGAGGCCGTCCGCCAGGGGCGTGCGGCCGCCAGTCGGAAGCTGCTGGAGAATCCGTTCCGCTAGCTGCACGCTGTTCGTTGGGGTCAAGACCATCTCGGCCTGCGACCCGTGGAAGGTTACGAGCGCAACCCGGTCGCGCTTCTGGTACGCATCCGTCAACAGCGAAAGGATGGCTCCCTTCGTCATCACCATGTGGTTCTCGACGCCCATGCTTCCGCTCGTGTCGAGGACGAAGACGATGAGGTTCGAAATCTTTCGCTCTCGGACCTTTTCGCGGACATCCCAGCTCTTGAGCCGAAGGACATTTCCTTCTGGGTCGGCTTCCTTCCGCTCGCGCTGGTGCACTGCCGCCGCCCGCACTGTCGCGTCAAGGGCGAGTGAATGCGCCTTGTCCACGGGGATCGCCCCGCGAATGTAGCGGCCCATCGGCTCCGTGTTGGTCACGGCGGTGCGTCGCCCGACTCGCTGGCGCTCCCGAGGACGCACTGCGTCCGTGGCTATCTTCCTGACACGAAAGGGGGCCCCGGGTTGATCAACCCGGGGCGCATCTCCTTGTCCAACCTTGTCTTCCTCATCGGCGGAAGCAGGTTCGGGGGTTGGGTTCGCGGCGCCCTCGGCGCTCTCAGCTTCTGATTTTTGCACTTGTGCTTGGATGCGGCGCTCCAGCTCACCCGGATCCGCGCTCGCATCGTCGAACGGCTGCCGCCGGCGGCGGTGCGGTAGCGCGAGCATCGCGGCCACGCGTACGTCATCCGGTGTCACATCCGTGCGTCCCTGATACGCCGCGTGGGTCATCGCGGTCTTGTACATCACGATGTCCGCGCGAAGACCGTCGACTTCGAGGTCCGAGCATATGCGGGTGATCAGGTCGAGCATTCGGTCGGAAAGGACAACGTCCGGAAGGAGCGTGCGGGCTCGCTGGAGCCGTTCACGCTCTTCATCATCACTCTCTTGCCATATGGTGTTGAATCCGGTCGGGTCGGATTCAAACGCGGCCCGTCGCCGAACCACGTCGGCACGGAGCCGTGGCTCGTGGATACCCTCGACTTCGACCGTGAGGGCAAAGCGGTCCAGGAGTTGCGGCCGGAGCTCGCCCTCTTCGGGGTTCATCGTGCCGATCAAGATGAACTCAGCGGGGTGGCTGAAGGAGATCCCTTCTCGCTCGACATAGTTCACGCCCATAGCGGCGGCGTCGAGCAGCACGTCGACGAGGTGATCACTCAGGAGGTTCACTTCGTCGACGTAAAGGATGCCGCGGTTCGCGGAGGCAAGCACTCCTGGCTCGAACCGCCGCTCGCCTTCCTTCACTGCGTGCTCGATGTCCAGTGTGCCGACGACACGGTCCTCGGTCGCGCTAACGGGAAGCTCGACCAATGGAACGTGGCGCACGTATGTTTCCAACTTCTGGTGTTCGGCCCGATGGTGGCACTCGTCGCACCAGCTTACGGGTCGATTCGGGTCACAGCCGAAGCGGCAATGCAGAACGGTGGGCTCTTCGGGCAACAAAGCCGCGAGGGCGCGTGCCGCAGTCGACTTCGCCGTTCCCTTCTCGCCGCGGACGAGCACGCCGCCAATTTTCGGATTCACTGCGTTCAACAAGAGACCCAGTTTCATCCGCTCCTGGCCGACCAAGGCCGTGAACGGGAATATGGGTCGCACCGGTCCTGGCACAGGTACCTCCTTGCTTGATCGAGCGCTGTACCATGATACCCCACGGTGGTTGGCCGCGGGCTCGGACTCCAAGCTGGAACTTCTGGACATCGTTAATACTTCTGGGCACAAGTCAGGCATCGGTTCGGCTTTGTCCCTCTCCCATCGCAATGGGAGAGGTTAGGTGAGGGCACCTTACGCGCACCCCAGAATTGCTTGGTCCGACGGGAAGTGGCTCTCACCCCCGCCTCTCCCGCTGCGGCAGGAGAGGGCAGGCTATGCGGTGCGACCGCGCCCGTCCTTTCGCTTGGTTTCAAGCTTCTTCGCCTTCTTCAGATGCTTGTGCCAAGCGACTTTCTTGCGCTTATTCATGAAATTACTCCTCAAGGTGTCTGCGGGCGATTCTAACGGTGGGATAATCCGCGCGCAAGGTGCCTGGCGCAAAGGGGGTGGAGCATGCTGAGAGAAAAGGGAAGGGTCCGCTACGGTATTTGTGGCCTCCCGTATAGAGCCTCCCCCGCCGCGTGGGCGGCGTTCTTGCTGTGGAGCTGGGGCCTCGTCGTCTCGGTGACCGCTCACGCGCAAACAAGCGTTCCACCGGTAGTCGTGGCGGAGGTTCGCGGGGTCGTGAACCCAAGCTTGGCAGGGTACGTCTCGCGCGTCATCGACGAAGCGGAGGCCTCTGGGGCCCAGTTGGTAGTTCTGCAGCTCGATACGCCCGGCGGGCTAGACACCTCGATGCGCGAGATCACCCAACGGATCCTCGCCTCGCGCGTTCCTATCGCCGTCTTCGTGTATCCACCCGGAGCGCGTGCGGCTTCCGCAGGGGTATTCATCGCCTACGCCGCGCACATCGCGGCAATGGCTCCGTCGACGAACATGGGCTCGGCCCACCCTGTATCGATCGGGTCGGGAGGGTCGGACAAGGAGCCGTCGTCGGACATGATGGAGAAGGTGACGAACGACGCCGTGGCCTCGATCCGCGCGCTTGCGGAGCTGCGCGGCCGCAACGCGGAGTGGGCAGAGGAGGCAGTGAGGACCAGCCAGAATCTCCAAGCCTCCGAGGCCCTGCGGCTCAACGTTATCGACCTCATCGCGGACGACCTGCCGAGCCTCCTGACGCAGATCGACGGGCGACGAGTCCGCGTCGTCGGCAATGCAGAGGTCGTGCTCGCCACCCGTGGGGCGCCAATCGAGTCGCGAAGCATGAACGCTGTTGAGCGCTTCTTCCACGTCATCAGCGATCCAACCGTGGCCTATCTCCTCCTCAGCCTCGGCGGACTGGCGCTGGTCTACGAGCTGGGAAACCCGGGCGCCATCCTACCCGGCGTGGTGGGCGGGATCGCGCTACTGCTCGCGCTCTACTCATTGGGCACGCTGCCGATCAACATGGCCGGCGTTGGCCTGATCCTGTTCGCGCTGCTCCTACTGCTCGCCGATCTGGCTGTCGCGGGCAGCGGTGTTCTGACCGTTGGTGGTGTCGTTTCGTTCGTCCTGGGCTCGTTGCTGCTCGGCACGTCCGTGGACGGCCAGGCGTACCTGCGCGTCTCGATGCCTGCGATCATCACCATGTCCGCCATCTTCGTTGGCTTCTTCACGTTCGTCGTAGCGGCGGTGATGCGGGTCCAGAAGCGGCGGCCCGTCGTCGGCAGCGAAGCTCTCAAAGGCGCGGTCGGTGTGGCGAAAACCGACGTCGGCGAATCTGGAATGGTCGTCGTCGAGGGCGAGCTCTGGCAGGCAAGCGCCGCCGACTCGAGTCAGCCCATACCCGCGGGGTCCCGTGTTCGCGTCGCCAGTGTGGAAGGGTTGCACTTGACGGTAGCTCCCGCCTGACGCTTTGTGCCGTCCGGGCGGTGACCATTAAGCGGGCTTCGCGCAGAGGCGAAGCCGCTATACTTGGACGACATGACAACTATTGCAATGGTTCACGCCCGCCAGATTCTTGATTCCCGAGGGAACCCTACCGTCGAAGTCGACGTCCTCTTGGAGGACGGAGCTCTCGGCCGCGCTGCTGTCCCGTCCGGAGCTTCGACCGGCGCTCATGAGGCGCTCGAGCTTCGAGACGGCGATCCTAGCTTGTATCGCGGACAAAGCGTGGAGCGTGCCGTCGAGAACGTCAACGAGCTGATCGCTCCTGATCTCGTCGGACAATCCTGTGACGATCAGGCCGCTGTCGATGCTCTCCTTTTAGAGCTCGACGGAACACCCAACAAAGGGAAGCTCGGGGCGAACGCCCTTCTAGGCGTTTCCCTTGCATGCGCGAAGGCCGCCTCCGAGTCCTTGACCATTCCCTTGTTCCGTTACCTCGGTGGTGCCAATGCACGCCTTCTGCCCGTTCCATTAATGAATGTGCTCAACGGCGGCCGTCATGCGGAGAACTCCACCGACTTCCAGGAGTTCATGCTGGTACCGGTTGGGCTGCCGACGTTCGCCGAGGCTCTTCGCGCCGGAACTGAGGTCTATCACACTCTCAGAGGAGTGCTGAAATCCCGCGGGCTCGGGACAGGTCTTGGCGACGAGGGCGGCTTCGCGCCGTCTCTCAGCTCGAACGAAGAGGCCGTAGAGGTCCTCCTCCTTGCGATCGAGCAGGCCGGGTATCGGCCCGGCGAGGACATCTCGCTCGCTTTGGACGTTGCCGCGACGGAGCTCGTCACGGAAGACGGCAAGTATCGCCTTGAGAGAGAAGGTCGAGTCCTCGACGCTGGCGGTTTGATCGACCTCTATGACGAATGGACACGGTCCTACCCCATCATCTCCATCGAGGACGGCCTCAGCGAGGACGATTGGGAGGGATGGAGTGAGCTGACGAGCCGCCTCGGAGCGCGCGTGCAGCTCGTAGGCGATGACCTCTTCGTCACGAACGTCGATCGTCTGGCGCGTGGCATCGCCACCGGGTGCGCGAACGCGATCCTCGTAAAGCTCAACCAGATCGGCACCTTGACTGAAACGCTCGACTGCATCGACCTGGTGCGGCGCGCCGGTTACGCGGCGATCATCTCCCACCGCTCGGGGGAGACCGAAGACGTGACGATCGCGGACCTCGCTGTTGGTTCGGGAGTCGGGCAGATCAAGACGGGTGCTCCAGCCCGCAGCGACCGCGTTGCCAAGTACAACCAGCTCCTCCGCATCGAGGAGCTCCTAGGCCCCACAGCGCGCTTCGCGGCTGCGGTGCCCTTCCGTCTGCCGACTCCGGCCGCCGATCCGCTGCTGGGTTCGGACCTCACCGCCTAATATTTGAATCGCAACAGGAGGGAGCACACGATGGCTGTACGCGTTGGAATCAATGGATTTGGGCGAATCGGTCGTCAGGTGTTCAAGGCGATTCGCGAGCGGCATCCCGAGGGTCTCGAGGTCGCGGCGATCAACGACCTTATGGATTCGAAGACGAATGCGCACCTGCTGAAGTACGACACCAACTACGGTCAATATCCTGGCACCGTCGAGGCATCGAACGGCAATTTGGTCGTCGACGGCGAAACGATCCGGGTCTTCGCCGAGCGAGACCCCGGCTCCATCAAGTGGGGCGACGTTGGCGCGGACATCGTGGTCGAATCCACAGGCTTCTTCACCGATGCGACGAAGGCCGCGGCCCACCTGCAGGGTGGAGCCAAGAAGGTCATCATCAGCGCCCCGGCTCGCAACGAGGACATTACGCTCGTTCTCGGCGTAAACGAGAAGGCGTACGATCCGTCGAAGCACAACGTCGTTTCGAATGCCTCCTGCACAACGAATGGTCTCGCGCCGGTGGCGAAGGTCCTCTTCGATACCTTTGGCATCCAAAAGGGCCTTCTCACCACGGTCCACTCTTACACCAACTCGCAGCGCCTCCTTGACATGGCGAGCCCGGACCTGCGGGACGCCCGCGCTGCCGCGATGAACATCGTGCCCGCCGCCACAGGCGCCGCGCGCGCGGTTGGCCTGGTCATTCCGGAGCTCCAGGGACGCTTCAACGGCATCGCCTTCCGCGTGCCGACCTCGACAGTGTCGGTCATCGACTTCGTCGCCGTCCTCGATCGGCCCGCGACCGTCGAGCAGATCAACGCGGAGATGAAGAAGGCCGCCGAAGGCGCCCTGAAGGGCATCCTCGCCTACACCGAGGAGCCGCTCGTGTCCAGCGATCTGAAGGGCAGCACGTATTCTTCGATCTTCAGCGCGTTGGATACGATTGTCGTCGGCGACAACATGGTGAAGGTCGTCTCCTGGTACGACAACGAGTGGGGCTACTCGTGTCGCGTCTCTGACCTCGCGAGCTTCATGGCAGGGATGATGGAGGGATGACGCGACAGCGGACCGCCAAATGACGGAGCCGACCTCGAACGTCAGACCCGACGCGCCCTCGCATAAGAGCCTCGCCGACCTCGATGTCGCCGGTAAGCGGGTGCTGGTTCGTGTGGACTACAACGTCCCACAGGACGAGCAGGGCAAGATCACCGATGACAGCCGCATCCGCGAGACACTCCCGACCCTGCGGTATCTCAAAGATGCCGGCGCCAGGATCGTGCTCGTCTCCCATTTGGGCCGCCCGGATGGGAAGCCGAACCCCAAGCTGACCCTCGCGCCAGTCGCTCGAGCGCTCCAGACACTCATCGGCTCGCCGGTCGCCTTCGCGACGGACACTATTGGACCGGATGCCCAGGCCAAGGCGCGGGACCTACCCGCGGGCGGCATCCTGCTCGTGGAGAACGTTCGCTTCCACCCTGAGGAGGAGGCAAACGACCCGGCTTTCGCCGCGGAGCTCGCGAAGCTGGGCGATGTCTACGTCAACGATGCCTTCGGCACGGCCCACCGCGCCCATGCGTCGACGGCCGGCGTCGCGGTGTATCTCCCATCAGCCGCCGGCCTGCTCATGGATCGCGAGCTTCGTGCGCTTGGATCCGTGCTCGAGAATCCGGCACGTCCGCTAAGCGCGATCATCGGCGGCGCAAAAGTTTCCTCCAAGATCGCCGTGCTGGAGAACCTGATCTCCCGGGTTGACGCGTTGATCATCGGCGGAGGGATGGCCTGCACCTTCTTGAGGTCTCAAGGCCTGGAGATCGGACGGTCGCTCGTCGAGCCCGACAAGGTCGAGCTCGCGGGTGACTTGCTGAAGCGGGCGGCGGAACGAGGTGTGACGGTGCTCCTGCCTGTCGACGCCGTTTGTGCCGATTCGATCGACGATTCTGCGCGCACGATCGTCGTCGACGTCGACAAGATTCCACCCGACATGATGATGGTGGACATCGGCCCGAAGAGCGTCGACCTGTTCGCGCGAACCATCAAGGCATCGCGCACCATTCTCTGGAATGGCCCAATGGGTATCTTCGAGCGCAAGCCCTTCGCCGCGGGGACCGCGGGCATCGCCAAGGCTGTGGCGGAGAGCGGCGCGACGACTATCGTCGGCGGTGGTGATACCGTGGCCGCCATCGAGCAATTCAGCGACCCCAGCCTTTTCAGCCACGTCTCCACGGGCGGCGGCGCTTCCCTCGAGTTTCTCGAAGGGCGCACACTCCCGGGCGTCGCGGCCTTGGAGCGCAGCAAATGACCGAGGGTTCCCAGCCTCACGTTTCACCCCGCGACCTCCGCATGCCGCTCGTCGCGGGCAACTGGAAGATGAACACCACGATTCCCGAGGCTGCCGCGCTCGTCGACGCGATGTTGAACGAGCTGCCTTTCATCCACCGGGTCGAGAAGGTGCTTTGCCCTCCCTTCATCTCGCTGCAAACCGTGCGGGACAGGGTAGCGGGGACAGGGATCCTCGTCGGCGCGCAGAACATGTTCTGGGAACCAAAGGGCGCTTACACCGGTGAGATCTCACCGACGATGCTTCAGGGGTTGGTTGAGTATGTGATCCTCGGACACTCTGAGCGGCGCCAGTACTTTCATGAGACGGACCAGGACGTCAATCGAAAGGTCGTGGCGGCACTCGGCGCGGGGCTTCGCGTCATTCTCTGCGTAGGAGAGCCCCTGCACGAGAACGAGATGGGGCATACCGAGGCGTACGTCGAGCAGCAGGTTCGGGCGGGGCTGGACGGCGTCGCCCCATTGGAGCGCGTGTCCATCGCCTATGAGCCCATTTGGGCCATCGGCACAGGCCGCGCCGCGACGCCCGAGGGGGCCGGAGGGGTCGTCCGCCACATCCGGGGCGTCGTGGCTTCGGTGGCTGGCGACGAGGTTGCCCACGCGATGCGGATCGTCTACGGGGGAAGCGTCACTCCGGACAATTTCCCGGGCTTCGCCCAGCACCCAGAAATCGATGGAGCCCTCGTGGGTGGTGCAAGCCTCGTGGCAGACTCGTTCCTCGCCATCGTCCGCCAGGCGTCAGAGACTTCGCCCGAGGCCTGACGCTCCCTTAGTGCAGCTCCCACACCATGCGGGTCGCGAGGAGCAGCGCTCCGAGGCACGCGAACAGATTCGCCGCCGCGATCCAGCTAATCGACCGCAGGACCCGCTCTGGGTCATGCCTCTGGCCGTTGGCTGAGACCGGCGCCAGGAGCCGTGGCGCGAGCATGAATCGCGTTGCATACGTCAGCGCGAACGTGGCGAGCACGAAGCCATGCTTCCAAAACAGCAGCATGCCGTAGAGCGTCACCGTCCGTAGGCGCTCCAACGCCTCGTAGGACATCACTTCGCTGAACGGGTTGAACATCGTCTGCCAGATCCCTGTGATCATGATGACGATGATCGCCAAAACGACAAAGGGCCGAGACCAGGCGATCATTCGACCGCGTTGCTCCGGCTCGAGCCCCGGTACGAGGGCCACGACGAGGTCGAGCATGACGAGGCCAATCCAGGCGGTTACGAAAGGGACGTGAATCCATAGGGCCAAGAGCGTAAGACCGGTCTTGTCCACGTTGTTCCTCTATTAACAGAGTAAAGCCAAGAGCGCAGCTACGCTGCTAGCTGGCCACGTTGATGAAACCGATCTCGCCTCTATCCGCGTGACCGGGAATCGCGCAATACATCTTGTACCGTCCAACGTCCGTGAGAGTGAGGGTCACCGTCTCGCTCTCCCCCGCGACGAGCCGGTCGTTGCCCTTCACGATGTCGTCGGTATCCGCGAGATTTCTCACGAAGAAGGTATGGCGACGGGGCCCTTCGTTGAGGACGGTTACGGTGAGCGTGCCGGGTCGAACGGTGATCTCGCTCGGCATGAAGTAGTAGTCGCCGGTGGCTAGGGATACGGTCTGATTGTCCCCGCTTTGCTGTGAGGGGCGTGTGGACTGCGCCAGTGCGGGGGCGGCTGCGGTCTCTCGGGATGTGCCCGGAGAGCATGCTGTCAGGGCAATGCCTAAAGCTGCCACAAGGGCGGCCCATCCGGCCTTCGGTCTCGTCATGAACCACGGCTCCATCTGCGTATAGTGTCTAAAGCGGCATACGTGCGGGTGGCGAAAGAAGATCTCCGCCCCGAGGCCGCCTCCCAGGTCCAAGTTCTGCTTCGGCGCGCGTGGGACATGGCGTGGCCAAGGCAAGCCAAGAGGTGACATCCAAGACATGGTAGCGGAGTCTTCGGAACAGCGTCGACACGACTGGTTCACACGGTCCAGCGGACTGATCCTCCACCCAACGTCGCTGCCGGGGCCCCATGGCATTGGCGACTTCGGGGCAGAAGCCTACAGATTCGTCGACTTCATGGTGGCGGCGGGCCAACGCGTGTGGCAGATGCTGCCTCTAGGGCCGACGGGCTATGGGAATTCACCCTACGCGGCTCGTTCCGCTTTCGCGGGCAATCCCCTCCTCATTTCTCTGGACTCGCTCGTCGAGGACGGTTTTCTCAGTCGCGACGACGTCACCGACGATCCGTCGCTTGCCCAGGATCACGTCGACTTCGAAGCGGTGGCTCGATTCAAGCTGCCGCTGCTCCGCCGCGCGGCGGAACGATTTCGCGATTCGGGCACGCCAGAGCTCCAAGGAGAGCTGGAGGCGTTCCGTCGCAGGAACGCCGGTTGGCTCGATGACTTCACAGTCTTTATGGCGTTTCGTGAAAGGGCGGGCGGAACTCCCTGGCAGCGTTGGCCGCGCGAGGTTCGCGACCGCAATCCCGAGGCCTTGGAGCACGAACGGACGTCCCTCAAGGACGACATCGCGTTCCACCTGTTCGCGCAGTTCCTCTTCTCCAGGCAGTGGAGCCGATTGAAGAGCTACGCGAACGAGCACGACATCCGACTTGTAGGCGATATCCCGATCTTCGTCGCGCTCGACAGCGCAGACGTGTGGGCGCATCGGGAGCTCTTCTGGCTCGATCAGTCGGGGAACCCGACAGTCGTCGCCGGTGTGCCACCCGACTACTTCTCCAAGACGGGCCAGCGATGGGGGAATCCGCTCTACCGCTGGGATGTGCTGAAAGAGACCGGTTACCAATGGTGGATCGATCGCCTGCGCGCCACTCTAGAGCAGGTGGACATCATTCGGGTTGATCATTTCCGCGGGTTCCAGGCGTACTGGGAGATCCCCGCGAATCGCCGGACGGCCGAGGTTGGCCAGTGGGTGGAAGCGCCCGGCCTCGATTTCTTCGAAGTCGCGCGCCGCGTTCTGGGTGAGCCGCCGATCATCGTGGAGGACCTGGGGTTGATTACGCCGGAAGTAGTCGCTCTACGTGATGCGCTCGGCTATCCCGGGATGCGCGTCCTTCAGTTTGCGTTCGATAGCGGGCCTCGAAACCAGTTTCTTCCCCACAACTACGAGGCCAACACGGTGGCGTACACCGGAACCCACGACAACGACACGACGATCGGCTGGTTTGGAGAGGCCACCGAAAGAGAGCGGCACTACGCGCGTCAGTACATGGGTGTCCCCGGGGACGACATCGCCTGGGATCTACTCCGCTTGGCCGAGGCGTCAGTGGCCAATTTTGCCGTTGCACCCGTCCAGGACGTGTTAAGCCTCGGGCCCGAGGCGCGCATGAATTTTCCGGGTAAACCGCAGGGTAATTGGTCGTGGCGATTGAAGCCTGGCCAATTGACCGCCGAGCATGCTGGCCGTCTACGGCATTTGTCGGAGGTCTATGGGCGGCTTCTTGCTCCTGAGGAAGAAGAGGCGTCCGAGGAGTAGCAACCAGCCTGTTCGTGCCCCCCTGAGCTCCGGCAGCGAACCGTGCCTCAGCGGGGGCGGCAACGGGCGATGACGTTCTTGCGGGACTCCACCAGGCTCACGCGGGGAAACACGTGGCCGAGGCGCTCCGCGTGACTCGGCGTGCGGCGGTCCTTGAAAAAGTTGACCGCCGCAAGCCCGCCCGGGCTGAGTAAGCGTTTGACGTCCTTCAGAAAGGGCTGTCCAAATACACGCCCGGGGATCGCGCCGTCGATGAAGAGGTCCACTGCCACGTAGTCGTATGGTCCCTGCGCGCTCGAGACGTAGTCGAACGCGTCGGCCTCCACGATCTCAGACGTGCAGCGTTCGACGCCGAACGCACGTCGAGCGAGGTGCAGAACCCGTGGGTTGCAATCCACGCCGACGATGCGTAGGGGGCCGAACTTCTGGGTGATGAGGTGGGGGATGGTGCCGCCGCCGAGCCCAAGAATCAGGGCCGAACGGGGGCGGGTGTCGGGGAGCATCAGTGGCCAGTAACCTGGTCCTAGGGGGCCATCGCCGACGTACACGGACTGAACGACCCCGTCGACGATGAGTGCGGTCTGGCCTTCGTCTTCCCCGATCCACACGTGCGCGGGCTGGGTGCCCGCTGCGCCGTCTACTTGTTGCGCCGCCGATACTTCTTCAGCATCTTGCGGTACTTGTGCCGCCGCATCTTCTTTCGCCGCTTCTTGACCAGGGATCCCATCGATATGTAACTCCTAATAACGGTGGACGTTGGTTTCGTGCGCGCCGAGTGTATCCGTGCTAGGTGGTGACTGTCAAAGCGTGGGCGGGCGCCAGCCGACGAGCGGCCCGCATGCAATGCCGGCTGCGAACAGCAGGCCGAACATCGCGTGAAGCTTGGCGGAGCCACGGACCCCGGCGTCCAACGGCCTGGGCTCCTGCACAGAGTTATACAGGCGAACGAGACGGACGGGCGCTTTCCCTGTGATGATCGGTGCGAGGGCGGTTATCGGAAGGGCGCCCAGGGCCACCGCCGCGGTTGCGCTCAGGTAGGCGCCGGCAAGGAGCGCGGTGTAGACCTTCAGTCCCGTCGTTCGACCGAGTGCAACCGGGATGGTGCGACGCCCGACCCTACCGTCGGCCACCACGTCGCGCAGATTGTTCGCTATGAGGATCGATGCGACCAGGCACCCCACTGGAATCGAGGCCCACAGCGCGGATGACGAGAGCTCGCCTGCCTGGATGAAGTACGCGAGACCGACCATCACCGGCCCCATGAAGATAAAGACCTCGAGCTCCCCGAACGGCGTGTAGGCGATGGGGATAGGCCCTCCCGAGTAGAGGTAGCCGGCGAGGGCGCTGGCGACGCCCGCGAACAGCACTTCGAGCGACGTCCGTGCGACGATGAAGAGCCCCAGCGCGAAGGCGACCGCGAAGCATCCGACCGCGGCCCAGAACACGACGCTCGCTCGTACCAGGCCGCGGACGATGGCTCCCGCGATCCCGACCGTCTCCGGCGTGTCGAGCCCGTGTCGGTAGTCGAAGTACTCGTTGAACATGTTCGTCGCGATCTGGATCAGCAGCGAGGAGACCAGCATCGCTACCAGCAGGTCGGGGGCGTTGAGCTTGCCGCTTGCCAGAGCGACCGAGCTGCCCACCAGCACGGGCACCATCGAGGCTGTCAGCGAGAACGGCCGTGCCAGACGCCACCACACCCGCCAGTCAATGGGTTGTGGACCGTTGGTGGCAGGGAACGGAACCTGGGTCATCTCAGGGGCCCAAGATCGCGCAGTACCTCGGCCGCGGTTGTGACCGGGAGGTTGCACACGAATCCGCGGCACACATATGCCGCGGGCCTGCCATCGACCAAGCCTCGATCTTCCAGTAGTGGGACCGCGCTCCGTGCCTCGGCATCGCCAGGGCCGGCGGCTGCTACCACCGCGTTTGGCAGGTATTCTCGCTTCAACGGCTCGAGGAGCTTCTCCGTCGCGGCGTCTTCGGGATCTCCCACTACGGCGACCTCCTGGGGCGGCGCAAGGTAGAAGTCCAGCGCTCCCAAGAGATTGCCGAAGCCCACGGCGTACTGGCGCATCATGTCAGCGACACCAGACATCGAGGCGTTTGGCAGACGCTCGTACTCGGGGTTCCCCGTGAAGGCCCACAGGCGGAGCAAAACGTTGTTGGCGAGTGACGTTCCGGACGGCGTCGCGTTGTCCCACAGTTCGCGCGGACGCGCGACGAGCTGCTCGGCATCATTCGCGGTGTCGAAGAATGCTCCGGTTTCTGCGTCCCAGAAGAGCTCGATCATCCGGTCGGCGATCTCGCGGGCCGCGGTGAACCAGCGCGTGGCATGCGTTGTCTCGTAGAGCGCGAGGAGCCCGTCTGCCACCGCGGCGTAGTCTTCGAGGTAGCCTGAGATCTTGGACTCGCCATCCTTGTGGATGCGGAGCATGTGGCCGCCGCGCCACATCTCGCTCAACAAGAACTCGGCATTGCGTTCGGCAGCTTTGAGGTCGTCCGTGCGGCCAAGGACGCGCGCCGCCTCGGCCACGCTGCGCAGCATCAGGCCGTTCCAGGCGGCGATGATCTTCTCGTCGCGCCCCGGCCGGACCCGGTGACTTCGGGCCTCGAAAAGCTTCGCTGTGCCGAGCGCAACGATGGCGGCCAATTGCTCGACGGCGATTCCCTGGGACTCCGCGACCTGCTCGGCATTCTGGGGAGCCGTCAAGATGTTCTTGCCCTCGAAGTTCCCCCCGTTCGTCACGCCGAAGTAGGCTCGTAGTATCGGCGCGTGCTCTTCTCCGACCGCCTGGTCGAGCTCGTCGGCCTTCCACACGTAGAACTTGCCCTCTTCGCCCTCGCTATCGGCATCCAAGGTGCTGTAGAAGCCGCCGTTGGCGTCCTGCATCTCCCGCCGAACCCAGTCGAGCGTCTCCTCGACGATTCGTCGATAGAGCGATGCGCTGGTGACCTGGAAGGCGTGGACGTAATCGCGCGTGAGAAGGGCGTTGTCGTAAAGCATCTTCTCGAAGTGCGGCACCAGCCAATGACCGTCGACCGTGTAGCGATGAAATCCGCCCCCGATCTGGTCGTAGATTCCACCCAAAGCCATACGCTGCAGCGACTGCTCCGCCATCTGGAGCGCCGACTCGTCGCCGGTGCGGTGGTACGACCTGAGCAGAAAGTCCAACGCCATCGCCTGCGGGAACTTGGGGGCGCCGCCGAATCCGCCCTCCTTCTGGTCGAAGCGCCCACGTAGGGCCTCGAGCGCGTCGTCGAGCAGCGTCTTGTCGAGTGCCGTCTCTGGGCCCCGGGCCAGTGTCTGCTGCTCGATGAAGGACGTGACTCGCGCTGCCTGCTCGCCGACCTGCGCACGCTGTTCCCGGTACGCGTCGGAGACGGACAAGAGCACGCGCTTGAATGCGGGCATGTTTCCCCGGTCGTCGGGTGGAAAGTAGGTGCCGCCATAGAACGGTTGCCCCTGGGGCGTGAGGAAAACGTTCATGGGCCAGCCACCCTGGCCAGTCATGCCCTGCACCGCGGTCATGTAGATCTGGTCGAGATCCGGGCGCTCTTCGCGGTCGACCTTGATGTTCACGAAGCGCTCGTTCATGATCGCCGCGGTGCTCTCGTCCTCGAATGACTCGTGCTCCATGACGTGGCACCAATGGCAGGCGGAGTACCCAATGCTGACTAGGAGCGGTTTGTCTTCATCGCGAGCTCGCGCCAGCGCCTCGGGTCCCCACGGGTACCAGTCGACCGGATTGTTCGCGTGCTGGCGCAGGTACGGGCTGCTCTCTTGCGCGAGGCGATTTGCCATCTTGAACTCCTGGAAGCACGCGCTAAAGGGTGCCTGATGGTCTAGCTTTGTAGTATCCTAGGGCCGCCTGGTCCTTTCGCACCGCTCCTCGCGAACGGGCCGCTGTATGGCCGCGTCCTGCTGTTGTGCCGGCTACATTGGAGCATATTTCCCAGGCGAGGCCCAGGAGGCGACCATTGGCGAGGACTCCCGAGGATACACAGAACGTCGATCAACCGCGTGCTGACCAGGCCCTCCTGTACGCCCAGGATCTTGCCACTGCACGAGCCTCCATGCGCGTCTTGTCTCGGCGAATCGCATCCAAGAGTCAAGGCGAACATAGGAAGATTCTGATCGCGGATGACGACTCGACGCTTCGCCTGCTGGTCAGTACGACCCTCTCAGGCGACGAGTACAACATCATTGAAGCCGCGACGGGGGTCGAGGCGTTGCTCGCGGCCCGGGCGCAGCACCCGATGTTGGTCCTGCTGGATGTGAATATGCCAGATCTCGACGGGCTCGAGGTGTGTCGCCGGATCAAGTCGGACCCAGAACTGAACGACGTCAAGATCATTATGCTTACTGGGGCGAATCACCCAACGGACCAGGAGGCCGGCCTCGCGGCCGGTGCGGACGCGTACCTGACGAAGCCTTTCCGCCCATTGGAGCTCCTGAAGGCAATCGACTCGGCAGGCAGCGTGTAGCCCCCGATCCACGAGCCGCGATTCATCACGACGCGCGACCTGACCCTCGGACGACGCTGTCGTTCAACGCACCTGGCGTGACACCGGAGATATACTGGGATGGGCGTGCGCCCGCCATGGGAGGAGGCCGCTTATGGCTGCAGCTGATATGGGCTTGGAGGACGTCGTCGTTTCGACGTCCTCCATCTGCGACGTCAACGGGAAGACCGGGCAACTCATCTATCGCGGCTATGACATTCACGATCTCGTCCAGAACACGACGTTCGAAGAAGTCGTTTACCTGCTCTGGAACGAGGATCTGCCGAATCGGGCCCAGCTTCAGGAGTTGAGGTCCCAACTCGGCAGCAATCGGGCCCTCCCCGGGCCTGTTGTCGATCTCATGAGGTCGCTCCCGAGTGGGGCGCCGCCTATGGACGTGCTGCGAACGGCCGTCTCGCTGCTGGGCCTGTATGACCCGGATGGCAAGGACAACTCCATCGAGGCCACGCGGCGCAAGGCGGTGCGGCTCACCGCCCAGATCCCGTCGATCGTTGCCGCGTACCATCGGATCCGCGAAGGCAAAGTCATCGTCCAGCCCGATCCCGCGCTGAGCCAGGCCGCGAGCCTCCTCAACCAGATGACCGGTGAGGCGCCGGACGAGTTCACGACGAAGACGATGGACGTGGCCCTCATCCTGCATGCAGACCATGAGTTGAACGCGTCAACGTTCTCTGCGCGTGTGACAATCGCAACCCTTTCGGACCTCTACGATGCAATTACCGCCGCGATCGGAACGTTGTCTGGCCCACTCCACGGCGGGGCGAACGAGCAGGTCATGCGGATGCTGGTGCAGGTCGGATCGGAAGAGGCGGCCGAGGATTGGATTCGCGACGCGCTCGCTCGGAAGGCGCGAATCATGGGCTTCGGACACCGCGTCTACAAGACGGACGACCCGAGAGCTGTGGAGCTCAAGGGCATGTCGAAGGAGCTCGGCGAGCGGACCGGTGCCCCGCAATGGTTCCGCATGTCCGACCGAATCCAGAAGGTCATGCTGCAGGAGAAGGGCCTTTACGCGAACGTCGACTTCTACTCGGCGTCGGCGTACTACGTGATGGGCATCCCGATCGATCTCTACACGCCGATCTTCGCAGCGAGTCGCATCTCGGGGTGGTCGGCCCACGTGATGGAGCAACTGACAAACAACCGACTGATCCGACCGCGCTCGGACTACGTGGGTCCGCGGGACAAGAGGGTCGTTCCGCTGGATCAGCGGTAGCAAACGGGTATATAACAGCATCACAACCGCATACTTGAAGTCCTTCGGGGCATGGTGAGGCAGTTTCGGCTGCCAAGTCCTGACCGGCGGTAACCGACGAGGCTGCACCCTTCGGGGGCGGTCGAGTTGTCGGAAGCCCGCGAGCTGCTCAGATCGAGTGGCAGATCTGGTGAGACTCCAGGGCCGACGGTACAGTCCGGATGGGAGAAGGCACGGGCGTCGTGAAGGCGACTTGGAGACGCTGTGTCTTCGAGGCGCCTTTTTGTATTGGAGCGACGAAGCCGTGGATCATATGGGGCGCGCACTGGAGCTAGCCGAGCGCGCCCTCGGCTGGTGCAGCCCAAACCCCGCGGTCGGCGCTGTTCTTGTGCGGGACGACGAGATCGTGGGTGAGGGGTGGACTCACGCCCCCGGCGATGCCCATGCTGAGGTCGCCGCCCTCCGCATTGCGGGACCACGCGCGGCCGGCGCTACCCTGTACGTCACGCTGGAGCCTTGCAGCCATCACGGCCGCACACCCCCGTGCACGGATGCGCTCATCGCCGCCGGGGTCGGAGAGGTCCACGCAGCCATGCGCGATCCGAGTCCATGGGTCGATGGGGGTGGCGTCAGGGCGCTCGAGGCTGCTGGGATTTCGGTGACTGTCGGCGAGCGCGAGGCGGATGCCACGCGGCTGAACGAGGGGTACTTCATCTGGGTTCGAACCCATTCCCCCTTCGTGACTTTGAAGTACGCGATGACGGCAGACGGCAAGATCGCCACGCGGACCGGCTCTTCTTTTTGGGTGACCGGCATCGAGGCGCGGCGGTACGTAGCACGCCTAAGATCGCAGGTCGACGCGGTTATGGTTGGCGTCGGAACGATCGAGGCCGACGATCCCCAGCTCACAGCGCGGCCTGGGGAGTTCGGTGAGGTGGTTGTCGGGCCCGTTCACCAGCCGCTTCGCGTCGTCATGGACAGCGAGGCGCGCATCAGCCCGACGGCGAAAGTCGTGGCGGGCGGACTCCCCGGCGACACGCTCGTGTGTACTACCGAGCGAGCGCCGGTCGAGCGTGTGCACGAGTTGGAGCGTCGCGGCGTCGAGGTGGCGTTGCTGCCATCGAGCGCGGGGCGCGTCGACGTGTGCGCGACCTTGAGCGAGCTGGGGAATCGCGGCGTGACCTCCGTCCTTGCGGAATGTGGTGGGGAACTGGGATGGAGCCTCGTGTCCGCGGGGGCCGTGGACAAGGTGCTCGCCTTCGTGGCGCCGAAACTGGTGGGGGGCGCCAAGGCGCTTACTCCCATCGAGGGTGAGGGCCGGCCCCGCATGGATTCGGCCTGGGACCTGGAGAACCCCCGGTGGGTCTCGATGGGAAGAGACATCCTGCTGGAAGGCTACTTGCCGCGAGCGAGTTAGCGGCTAATGATGGAGGCGGGGGCCCCCGGAGTCCGGAAAACCCGCTTCGGGGGCGTTGTGTTCACGGGGATCGTAGAAGAGGTCGGAGCGGTCCGAGAGCTCGTTCAGCATGCGGACAGCATCACGTTGTCTGTTGGCGCTCAAACCGTGCGGGGAGACTTGTCGCTGGGTGACAGCGTCAGCGTGAACGGCGCGTGCCTGACGATCACGTCCCTGGATGACGACGGCTTCACCGTGGGGCTCGCACCGGAGACACTTCGGCGGACGTCGCTCGGGGACGTTTCTATTGGCTCGCGAGTCAACCTGGAGCGAGCGCTCCGTGCGTCAGATCGGCTCGGTGGGCATATCGTGCAGGGCCACGTCGACGGCGTTGCTCGAATCGTGCAGCTACAACCCGAGGGGGACTCGCTTCGCGTGTCTATGGAGGCGCCAGCGGATCTCGCTCGATACATCGTGGAGAAAGGGTTCGTTGCGTTGGACGGGATCAGCCTCACGGTGACCGAGCGAGTCGGTACGCGATTCGGGGTTGCGCTGATCGCCTACACGCAGGGCCACGTCGCGCTCGTCGACAAGAAGGTCGGCGACGCTGTGAATCTTGAGGTCGACGTACTCGCAAAGTACGTCGAAAGTATCTTAGGGGACAGGCTGGGATCGACAAGCGGGACACCGTGACTGTCCACTGTCCGAGGAGGCGAGGGTGCCACTAAGCAGCATTCCTGAGGCGATACAGGATTTCAAGGACGGCAAGTTCGTCATTATCGTCGACGACGAGGATCGCGAGAACGAGGGCGACTTAGCGATCGCCGCGGATCACGTCACCCCGGAATCGATCAACTTCATGGCGCGATTCGGCCGTGGCCTCATCTGCGTGCCGATCGTCGGCAGCCGTCTCGATGAGCTGGAAATTCCCATGATGGTGGATATGAACACGTCCAGCTACGGCACGGCCTTTACGGTCGCCGTCGACGCCCGACGCGGCACCAGCACCGGGATCTCCGCCGCGGACCGCTCGGCCACCGTGTTGGCGCTGATCGACCCGACGACCAAGGCGTCGGACCTGTCGCGCCCGGGTCACGTGTTCCCCCTTCGCTACGCCGATGGCGGGGTCCTGCGGCGTACCGGCCAGACCGAGGCGTCCGTAGATCTTGCGAAGCTGGCCGGGCTCTATCCCGCCGCGGTGATCTGCGAGATCATGAACGAAGACGGCACGATGTCCCGCCTCCCGGAGCTCGAGCTCTTTTCTGCTGAACACGACATCAAAGTTATCTCCGTCGCCGCTCTTATCGAATACCGCCGCCTCACGGAGCGGCTCATTCGCAAGATCGCGCAGACGACGATCCCGACGGACGAGGGCGTCTGGGCGTTGCACATCTACGAGTCCCTCGTTGACGACAAACACCACCTTGCCCTCGTACAGGGGGACATCTCGGGAGATCCACCGCTCGTCCGTGCGCACTCCGAGTGCCTCACGGGCGACGTCTTCGGGTCGCAGCGATGCGATTGCGGTCTCCAGCTCCATCTTGCAATGAAGATGATCCGAGACGAAGGGCGCGGTGTGGTGCTCTACATGCGCCAGGAAGGTCGCGGCATCGGCTTGGTGAACAAGATTCGCGCCTACCAGCTCCAGGATGCCGGCATGGACACCGTAGAGGCGAACGAGCATCTCGGTTTCCCTCCCGACCAGCGCGACTACGGAATCGGTGCGCAGATCCTCATCGACTTGGGTGTGCAGAAAATGCGCTTGATCACGAACAACCCGGCGAAGCGCGTCGGTCTCGAAGCGTTTGGGCTGGAAACCGTGGAGCGGGTTCCTCTCGTAACGGTGCCGACGGAGAGCAATCGACAGTACCTACAGGTCAAGCAGAACAAGCTCGGCCATCTCCTCGGGTTGGACTAGGATGACCGAGTACCGCGGATCCCTGACAGCCGAGAACAAGCGCTTCGCGGTCGTCGTGGCTCGCTTCAACGACTTCATCACCGACCGCCTTCTCGTCGGCGCTCGCGAGGCGTTTCGCCGTCACGGGGTGCCGGAAGACAACGTCGACGTTGCTCACGTGCCCGGGGCCATGGAGATCCCGCTCGTAGCACAGACGATGGCGGCGTCGGGCGCCTACGCGGCGGTGGTCTGCCTCGGCGCCGTGATCCGCGGAGCGACGCCGCACTTCGAGTACGTCTCGGGTCAGGCCGCGTCCGGCATCGCCTCGGCCGCGCGAGAAACGGGCGTCCCGATTCTGTTCGGCGTTTTGACGACGGACACGATCGAGCAGGCCATCGAGCGGGCGGGCACGAAGTCCGGGAATAAGGGGTACGACGTCGCGGTTGACGCGATCGAGATGGCGAGCCTGCTGGACCAGATTGCCCAGCGAGGGAAGGGCCGCTAGCCTTTTCCATCGCCCCACAGGCGGCGTTCTGTCCCCGTACGTAGGCGGGCAATGTTGTCCGAGTGGGCCGCGATGATCAATCCGCCGGTCACGAGGATGTAGCCCACGACCACGAGATGCAGCGTCCCAATCATCCAAGCGACGAACGACGCGACCATCGCGACGACTGCGCCACAGATCGAGCCGAGCGAGACGTACCGGGTAGAGGCCGCGACCGCGCACCCACTGAGAGCAGCCATGAGGAAGAGTACCGGCGAGATGACGCAGAGTCCGCCGAGTCCTGTCACGACGCCTCGCCCGCCGCGCCATTTGAGGAACATCGACCGGTTGTGCCCCACGACCGCGAAGAAGAGAGCAAGGCCCAGCGCCAACGGATCCACGCTCAGTCGCCCCGCGATGAATACAGCCAGGGCGCCCTTAACGAAATCACCAAGCAGCACGATGATGCCAGCGCCCAGACCCATGGTCCGGAGGGCGTTCGTTGCGCCCGTGCGCGCGCTTCCCGTCTGCGTCAGGTCGATGTGCGCGTAGTAGCGCGCGATAATTGCGCCAGTCGGGAAGCTGCCGATCACGTATGCGAGCAGGCTGACGAGCAGAGCGGTCGGTAGATCGAGGACGAGTGAGGGCAAAGGAGGCGATTCCACGAGCAGAATCCGTGGCGGGGATGATGTGGAAACGACGGGCTCCAGTATAGCGGAGGCGACCACGCCTGAGCTTCGAACGATCGCCGTTGTGAACGCCGGCGGCTGGGGCACCGCGCTCGCCGTGATGCTGGCCAACCGGGGGTACGACGTGCGACTTTGGGCACGGCGCTCCGAGCTCGTCGAGAAGATCACCGCCCAAGCCGAGAATCGCGATTATCTCCCGGACGTTGCCATCCCCCCGAACGTGCGCGTGACGAGCGATCTGCGTGCCGCCGTCTGCGATGCGGACGCGGTCGTCGTCGCGGTGATCGCGAGCTACATGAAAGAGATCGCGGCGCAATTGGGTGGCTTGCTCAGACCCGACTCCTTGGTCGTTCACGGCACAAAGGGGTTGGAGCCGGGGACGTGGCGCCGACTGTCTCTCGTTCTTGGCGATGTGCTGGGTGGAGACGGCGCCGCGCGGGTTGCTGTACTCGCGGGCCCCAACCATGCCGAGGAAGTGGCCCGAGGCCTCCCCAGCGCCGCTGTGCTTGGCTGCTCGGACCGTGCAGTCGGGGCTCAGTTGCAAGCGATGCTCGGCTCCGCTCGCTTCCGCGTCTACACCAACGGCGACGTCGCCGGGATCGAGCTCTGCAGCGCGGCGAAAAACGTCATCGCCATCGCCGCCGGCATCGGCGACGGGCTGGGCTACGGAGACAACGGCAAAGCGGCGCTGATCACGCGCGCGCTCGCCGAAATCTGGCGCCTTGTCGAGCGGCACGGCGGCTCATTCGCAACCGTCGCCGGTCTGGCGGGCGTCGGGGACGTTATCGCCACGTGCACCAGCCGTCACAGCCGAAACCGCTGGGCTGGCGAACAGCTCGGCCGCGGACGCACCCTGGATGAGATTCGGGCGAGCACGCCCATGGTGATCGAGGGGATACCGGCTGCGCAGGGCATTCGCGCCCTCGCCCAGGATGCTGGTGTGGAGATGCCGATCTGCGAGGGCGTCTACCGGGTCATCTTTGAGGGGCAGCGTCCGGACGACGCTCTGAAAGAGCTGCTGGCTCGGGGCTGGGCGTCGGAGGGGTAGCGGCCGGGACAACCGTCGGAGCCACCGCCGGTGTCGCTGCCAGAGCGGCCGCCACGGTGGCGGTCGGACCGACTGTTGAGGTCCCTGTAGGGGCCTCTGTTGGCGCCGCTGAGAGCGGAAGTTCAGTCGCGGTCGGCGTACGTGGCGTGCGCGTCTCGGTTGGGGCTGCCTCCGACGTCGCGGTCGGCTCCGTCGTCGGCGCGGGGATCGGCGTAGGTGGAATGGGGCGCGGCGTGTTGGTCGGACCCGGTGTTGGGAAGTTGACGTCCGGCGTTGCGCCCTGGCGGAAGTACTCGTAGGCGGCGGCTGCGATCTCCGCCGTTATCTGCGCGGCGCGTCCCTCGTTGCTCGTGCCGTCCGCCAGGACCGCGACGATGAACGAAGCATCCGGCGCGTACACGATCCCAACGTCGTTGACCACGCCGGGCAAGTTGCCCGTCTTGTGGGCGACGATCGTGTCGGCCGGCAGCAGACGGGGAATGCGGTCGTTCACACGTTGCCGCGCCATGAGCTGGACCATCTCGGCGCTCGTCTTTTCGTTGACGCCTTGCCCGCGAGCGAGCATCTGGAGAAAGAGCAGCATGTCTCCCGGCGAGGTCACCAGGTCGTCCGCCACCAGGCGCGTGTGCATGAGGCCGAGGCTGCGCAGGTCCTGGTTGATGTTGATTGCCCCCACGCGGTCCGTCAGCATGATCGCCGAGCTGTTGTCGCTAATGACGATCATGCGCTCCAGCGCCTCGCCGAGACGGATCGTGGAGCCCGCGGAACGGTCGAGCGTTCCCAGGTCATACGAGACGTGGCGCTCGGTGACGACTAGCACTTCGTCGAAGGAGAGAAACCCGAGCTCTCGCTGTTTGAACACCTCGTACATGACGGACAGCTTGAACAGGCTTGCCGCTTGGTACTCTGTGTCCGGATCGATGAGAACGCCGCGGCCCGTTTCGAGGTCTTCGATTGCTATGCCAAGCTTCCCCGTGTGCCCGCTTGCCAACTGTGCGATGCGGGCGGCGAGAGTTGCGTCCGGGACCAAGGGCCGCGGGCTGTACGGAGTCGATCGTGGGACCGAGACTGGCGTCGGCATCGGGCCGGGACGAAGCGTGGTCGTGCGACCCGCATCTCTAGATCCCGACCCCGCCAGTGGCCCCCCGTTTTGGGGAAGGTTCTCTGCGATCGACGCCTCGATCGCTGCCCCATCGTCCATTGCGACTCTGACGTCGTCCACCATGGTCGCGACTTCCTCAGCGGCGACCACAGCGGGGCCGCGGACGACCGACGGATGTCGGAACAAGAGAAATCCAGTAGCCCCGATTGCGAGGACGGCCAAAACCCAGGGAAGCTGGGCGGGAATTCTCGATCGCCCGCGCCGTCGACGTCGATTGTTCATCATGAGAGGGCACCGCGGGGGCAAACGAGAGGCATGGCTATGCGGCGCAAAATTCGAGGCTCAACTGATCTCCTGTTCGGTGAACGAAACGCAACGCTGGCGTTCCGGGCGGTATTCTAGCAGGAGGACATACGAGGTCGGTCCAGATCGACGGAAACTAGGTGGTGTCCGGGGGAACGCAATCCATTTGATACATGGCGCTCATAATTGGTCGAGTAGAATGGTGCCGCGTTGACGCGCTCGAGGTGCGCCGCGCGTAGGGACCTCCCTTTGATGGACCCGCTCCCATGATGAAACTCCTCCAGCCGGGGATGAGAGTCAAGCGCTGGGTAGCGCTGATCTTCGTCGGCCTCGTGGCCACGAGCCTCGGATTCGCGTACATCCTGACGCACATCTACCGCGTGCAGCCGTTCCCGGAGGTCGCTGGGGTCTTGACGCTCCAGTTCATCGATCGGCTGGAACGTGGGATTCTGTTCGTGGTCTTTGGACTGTTCTTTTTCTTTATTGGCTTGTTGAGGCTCAATCAATCGATGCTCGCCGCGTTCGTCGGCAATAACGGCAACAATAAGAGCGTCGTCGATACGATTTACAGCTATCGCGTTCGCCAGCGAGGTCCCCGGATCGTAGTCATCGGCGGAGGAACGGGCCTCTCCGTCGCCCTACGTGGACTCAAGACCCACACCAGCAACCTCACTGCGATCGTCACCGTGGCCGATGATGGGGGAAGCTCCGGCAGGCTCCGGCGGGACCTGGGCGTGCTCCCTCCGGGAGACTTCAGGAACTGTATGGTCGCCCTCGCGGACGTCGAGCCTCTGATGGAGAATCTCTTCCAGTACCGGTTCAACCAGGGATCGGGCCTCGAAGGTCACAGTTTCGGGAATCTGTTCATCGTGGCCATGAGCGAGGTCACGGGGAACTTTGAGCGAGCGATCGAGGAGTCCAGCCGCGTTCTCGCCGTCCGGGGGCAAGTGTTGGCGTCGACCTTGGCCGACGTCACGTTGTGCGCCGAGACCGAGGGCGCTGAGACGGTGCAAGGCGAGTCGAGTATCTCTGCATCGAGCTACCGCATTCGTCGGGTCTATCTGGAGCCAGGGGATCCGCCTGCGAACCCGGCGGCGATCAAGGCCTTGATGGAGGCGGACGTCATCGTGATTGGGCCGGGCAGTCTCTACACCAGCGTGCTGCCAAACTTGGTCGTTCGAGGACTGGGCAAGGCGCTCATGGATTCGTCCGCGCTGAAAATCTACGTCTGCAACGTCGCGACCCAGCCAGGGGAGACCGATGGCTATGGCATTGACGACCACATCGATGCGATTCTCCAGCACCTTGGCGGGAAGCGGAACCCGTTCGACTTCGTGCTGGCGAACAGTCGACTGGGGCTTCGCATGCCTGCCAGTGGCCGCGTGAAGCCCGTGCCACCGAGCGCCGATGGCAGCGAGGGCCCTGGCCCCCAGGTGGTCCTGCGCGAGGTGGTGGACGAAGACAACGCGGTCCGCCACGACTCCGCGAAGCTTGCGCAGGCGATCGTGCGACTCTACGAGGACTCGAGCGAGCGGTCTGGAACGTGGGCGAAGATCGGTCAGTACGTGTGATAGAATCGGGCGCGGGCCGGTAGAGCGCCGCCCTCGTTCTTGTGATTTACCCGGGTTTCTTTACCCAGGCCATCTAGCCAGGAGACAGCGCGTGCAAGCCGTACTTCCCTATTTGAACATCGCACAGATCCTTGTGTCCCTTCTGCTCATCGCTTTGATTCTGATGCAGACCAGGGGCACGGGTTTCGCCGCGGGCTACAGCGCCGACACCTCGATCTTCCGAACCAGGCGTGGCATCGAGCGAACGATCTTCCAGCTCACGATCGGCGTGGGGGTCGCGTTCCTCATCGTCTCGATCCTGAGCGTTCTTCTCCCAAAGCTCGGAGCATAGCCCAGCTACGACGCTTGGACTGAACAAGAAAGATCCGGGCTCTCGTGTGGGAGCCCGGATCTTTTTTGTTCGTCGAGTTCGTCCGACGTTCCCTAGGCCGAGTACTGACCTGTGACGGCCTGGTAGCCCTTGTTGTCGGGGTACGCCTGCTCGGTGTAGAGGTTGAGGGACTGGAAGACGGGGCCATCGTTCGTCGAGAAGAGGATCGCATCGTCGCTGGTGGATCCGTTGATGTGCTCGTGCCAGCTCCACGGCGGGAGCGCGAGGAAGTCACCCTCTTCCCAGTCGATCTGGGTGCCGTTGACGATCGTGGAGCCGTGGCCTCGGTACACCTGATACAGCGCAGAGGTTGTATGCCGATGCGCCTTCGTGTGCACGCCGGGTCGGAGCATTTGGATCCAGCACCCGATGGTCGGAAGCACGTCCTTGCCGGTCGCGGGGTTCGTGTAGCGGAACGCGACGTCGTCGAAGGGGCTTGCGTCGAACTTCGCGAGGTCGTGCAGCGACTTTTCGGTTCGCGCCCACGGGTATCGCAACAGTGGGGAGATGGGGGATGTCGAATGCTCCCACACGGGCTGGAGGTATCCCGCGCCGTAGCGAGCCTCTGAGTCGCCAATCGGCTTCGTCGCCGGGTTCAGCTCGTCAGGGTAAGGCTCCTGGCGCATGGCCTTCAGCGTCATCACCATCGGAACGTCCAGGCTGTCCATCCAGACCATTGGGCCGTCAGATTGGTTGATGTGGCCGTGCCATGTCCAGCCGGGGGTCAGGACGAGGTCGCCTGGCTCCATCATGCAGGGCTCGCCGTCGACCATTGTGATGGTCCCGGAGCCCTTGATGATCCAGCGGATCGCAGCGGCGGTGTGGCGGTGCGACGGCGCGATCTCGCCCGGGAGCACGACCTGCACGGCACCGGTAATCGTGTGGGTCGCACCGCCCCGGGTGCTCGGGTTGTTGAGGGTCAGCACGCGTCGGACGGCGTCCGGGCCGGGAGTCACGAGCTCCATGGCGCGGCGCGTCAGCGGCTCGATGACGGACCACTTCCATAGACGCGGCGGATAGGACGCGTCTCGTGGTCCGCCCTCGGCGTGGGCGCGCCACAGAGCATCCAGGTCTTTCCCGTGGATCTCGTCGTAGAACGCCTGCATGGGATCCGTTGATGTGACCTGATCGACTGCCATGACGGCCGTCCTCCTATTTACCGAACATACCTGCCCGGAGATTAACCGGCACGATAGCACCTGTAGCGCCTGTCGTCAATCGGAATATGGCTGATGCGCTCTGACGAGCCTAATGACGAGCCTAATAACGAAGGGTCCGTGCCACCAAGTGGGCACGGACCCTTCGTTGAAAGCGCTCAGATTGACGGAAAACTATACGTTGACGATCACGACGCCCTTGGGCTCGAGGTAGTAATCCAGCGCCTCGGGGCCGTGCTCGCGGCCCACGCCGCTCGCCTTCACACCACCGAACGGCAGCTCGTCGTAGCCGTAGTGGAGGGAGTTGACCCACACGTTTCCAGCCTGCAGTCGGTCGATCGCCTTGTTCGCGTACGTCAGGTTGCGGGTCCAGATCGACGAGCCGAGACCGTAGATCGAGTTGTTGGCCTTTTCGATGGCCTCGTCCAGGTCGGTGACCCGATAGATCGGAAGCGCTGGGCCGAAGACCTCCTCGGTCGTCATCCGTGAATCCTCGGGCACGTCCGTAAGCAGTGTCGGCAAGTAGTAGAAGCCCTGATCGAGGCCCTCGCCCGTCGCGCGCTCTCCGCCGATGATCGTCTTCGCGCCGCGGCTCTTCGCGTCCGCAACCTGCGCCTCGATCTCCTCGCGCTGGTAGGCGAGGTGGAGCGGCCCCATGCGGCTTTCCTTGGCCATGCCGTTGCCGACGGTCTTCTTCTTCAAGATGTCTGCCAGGCCGTCGACGAACTTGTCGGCGATGGACTCGTGGAGGAACAGCCGCTTCACGCCGAGGCACATCTGGCCGCAGTTGAAGAAGCGGCCGACGTCCGCCATCTTGATGGCGAGGTCGACGTTCGCATCGTCCATCACGATCATCGGATCGCTGCCGCCGAGCTCCAGGGTCACGCGCTTGATCTCGCGGCCAGCGACCTCCATAACGTGGCGCCCAATCTCGGTAGAGCCGGTGAACGCGATACGCCGAATCTTCGGGTGGCGGAGGATCTCCTCGCCGACCGTGCTGCCCGGACCCGTCACGGCGTTCACGGTCCCCTTCGGGAGCGTTTTCTTGCCGTCGGCATAGGTAGCCTGCTGAATCAGCTCGATCACCCGCAAGGTTGCGAGTGGGGTCGTCGAAGCGGGCTTGATGATGATGGTGTTGCCTGCAGCCAAGGCGGGCCCCAGCTTCGTGCCCATGAGCGTCAGCGGGAAGTTCCACGGGATGATGCCGGCGCAGACGCCGATGGGCTGGCGGATGACCATGCCGTAGGCGTCCTTCTGGGGAAGCGGCACGTGGGAGCCGCGAACTTTGGATGCGAGGCCGGCGTAGAACTCAAGGCCGTGCACCAGGTGATGGATCTCGAGGCCCGCCTCGAAGAGGGTCTTTCCCTGCTCCTGTGTGAGGAGCTGGGCGATCTCCTGCCGGTGCTCCAGGATGATCGCGCACATGCTCTCGAGCGCCTTACCGCGATCTTCCGGCGTCGCAGCCGACCATTCTTGGAACGCGGACTCAGCGGCCGCGACAGCCTGCTGGACGTCCTTCTCGTTTCCCTTCGGCGCGGCGCCCACGACCTCCCCGGTCGCTGGATTTCTGACCTCGTACGTTTCTCCGCTAACGGAGTCGACCGCTTCTCCACCGATGAGCATCTTCGCCATCGTTGTATCTCCGTTCGAAATAGGATGGCCCAGTCAACACGAACCGTGGCTGCCTTGACAGGCCGATGTCTGAAGGATACATTACCATCTAGCGGCGCACTGCCGCTACGCCGAAAAATGACATATGCCCGGCGTCGCGCTCGACTCCCTCGCTGAGAACGGCGGCATAGCCGCGTATACATGGTGGCCCGATGGTGATGGTTCGCCCGCAATCCATGATGTTCACGCTGTTTGGCGATTACATCATGCATCGGGGTGGCGAGATCTGGGTCGGCAGCCTGATCGAGATCGCGGGCCAGTTCGGTCTCTCGCAACAGGCGGTGCGCTCCGCGCTCTCTCGCATGAGCCAGCACGGTTGGCTCAAGGTCCGTCGGGTCGGTAACCGCTCCTACTACGGCGCGACGACTCGTACGAAGCGGCTCCTCGAAGAGGGAGAAGCTCGGATCTTCGCCCAAAAGCCGGAAGCTTGGGACCATCACTGGCGCGTCCTGGTCTACTCCATCCCCGAGCGGAAGCGCGAAGTCCGCACCGAGCTCCGCAAGCAGCTCGCCTGGCTGGGGTACGGGCCGCTGAGCAGCGGCTCCTGGATCTCGCCGCACGCCGTCGTAGACGACGTAACCCAGCTCATCGATACCTTAGGCGTCGCCAGCTACGTCGAGACCTTCACGGCATCGCACGAGGGAACGTCGACCGATCGAGAGCTCGCGGGTCGATGCTGGGACCTGGAAGGACTCGATCGTCGGTACGAGGCGTTCCTCTCCAAATACCGCCCGCTGCTCTCCGATCTCAGGAAGCGGGAAGAAGTCACGCCGAGCGAGTGCTTCGTGCAGCGTTTTCTCCTCATCCACGAGTATCGGAAGTTTTTCTTCATCGACCCCGAGCTTCCCGAGGAGCTCTTGCCCGATGAGTGGCACGGGTCCGAAGCGCGGGCCTTGTTCCACGAGATCCACGCGCTGCTCGCCGACCGGGCGAATCAGTACTTCGACTCGGTGTTCGAGGGACCACCCACACGCCGCAAGCGCGCGACTGCGGAGCAAGGTCTGTCGCTATCGCTTAGCCATTCGGCCCGGCTTCCAGAGCTTGAAGAGCCGTTGGCCGCGCATCTATTGTCCGAGAGAGATATGAAAGGAGACGGTCCAATATGGCAGTGAGCGTCGAGCGCGACAATGGAATTGGGATCATCAAGCTGAACAATCCCCCGGCCAATGCCTACGACCATCAGGTCATGAAAGAGCTGGACGAGGCGATCTACGAGGTCCGCTTCGACGCCAGCATCAAGGTCGTGGTCCTGGCGAGCGACCTCCCACGGTTCTTCTCCGCCGGCGCGAACGTCGCGGCGCTGAAGGCTGGAAATGCCTACGAGCGCGCGGCGTTCGACCTCCACGCCCACGAGGTGCTGGCGAAGTTCGAGCGGACGCCCAAGCTGATCATCGCGGCGATTTCCGGCCACTGCCTGGGTGGCGGCCTCGAGATTGCCCTCTCTTGCGACATTCGGTTCATGGTGGACGCGGGCGCCCGCATCGGCCTCACCGAGGCGAACCTGGGTGTCATTCCGGGCACGGGTGGAACGCAGCGCCTTCCGCGGCTCATCGGCCTTTCACGGGCCCTCGACCTCATGGTGACCGGCGCGGCGATCGAGCCGCCGCAGGCCCTTGAGCTCGGGATCGTAAATCGCCTGTTCCCCGCGGAGAAGCTCATGGAAGAGACGATGGCATACGCTCGGAAGGTTGCAGATGGACCCGCCTTCGCGGTCGGGATGATCAAGCTCACCGCTGTGCAGGGTGTCGAGCTGCCGATGGATGGCGCGCTGCTCCTCGAGCGCGAGGCGCTGAAGCAGGTGTTCGCCAGCGCCGACGCCGAAGAGGGCATGGCATCGTTCCTCGAGAAGCGCCAGCCCCAGTACCGCGGCGAGTAGCGACGTGAAACGGTCTTGTCCCCTCTCCCTCTGGGAGAGGGTTAGGGTGAGGGCGGGCGCTCCGGAGCCGCGCAGGAGATGACCAACCAGCGGATCGAGACAGAGTTCGACGGCGCCGTAGCGTTCCTCACACTCAACCATCCACCGGTCAACGTGATCGACTTTCCGATGATCGCGGAGATCAAGGCCTTCCTTGACCCGCTTCGTCGGGAGGATCGGTTGTGCGCCGTGGTTGTGCGCGGTGCGGGCCGAATGTTCTCCGCGGGTGTGGACATCCCAGCGCACCTACCAGAGACGGTCCACGCGATGCTGGACGAGTTTCACGGCGTGTTCCAACTGCTGGATGACCTGGCGGTCCCGACCGTGGGTGTCGTGCACGGGCATTGCCTGGGTGGAGCGTGCGAGCTCGCGGGCTACCTGGACTACGTGATCGCGACGCGAAGCGCGCGTCTGGGCCTGCCCGAGGTGAAGCTCGGCGTATATCCGCCGGCCGCCGCGGCGTTCTTTCCCCAGCGCTTTGGCTACCAGGGCGCGATGCGCATGCTGCTGACGGGCGAGCCGATCGACGCGGAGACCGCCGCGTCGATCGGCCTCGTGAGCCGCGTCGTCGAAGACGCCGACGTCGAATCAGCGCTGGACGAGGCGCTTGTCCCGCTCCGCGAGCGAAGCGCCGCCGCCCTCCGCATGATCAAGCGGGCGACGATCGCGTCCCGCCGCCTCAGCTTCCGCGAGCTCGTTGCGCCGTCCGAGGCCGTCTACCTCGACCAGCTCATGGCCACCCACGACGCGCTGGAAGGCCTCGACGCGTTCATCCAGAAGCGCGATCCGGTCTGGTCGCACGGCTAATGAGCAAGCTGCTCTCGATGCGAGAAGCCGTCGAACGGTTCGTGCCGGACGGATCGAGCGTGCTGCTAGGAGCGGGGCTTGAGGGGCTGATCCCGTTCGCGGCCGGCCACGAGATCATCCGTCAGCACAAGCGTGACCTCACGCTCCTCGCGCCGATCTCCGACATGCTGTTCGACCAGATGATTGGCGCCGGCTGCGCCGCGGGCATTCGGGCTGCGTGGGTTGGCAACGTGAGCGCTGGTCTTGGACACAACTTTCGCCGCGCGGCGGAGCACGCCTCGCCAAGACCGATCGAGATGATCGACTACTCGAACTTCACTTTCTCGCTCGCGCTCCAAGCGGCGGCTCAAGGCGTCCCATTCTTACCCACGCATACCGCGCTGGGAAGCGATTTGCTGCTCACGAACCCTGATCTCCAGCCGATGGAGTCGCCCTACGGCGGCGAGCGTCTACTCGCAGTCCGCGCGCTGACCCCAGACGTTGCTTTCATCTCGGTGCAGCGAGCCGACGTCGAGGGTGGCGCCCACTGCTGGGGCGCGCTCGGGGTCGCCGTCGAAGGGTGTGGAGCCGCGCGAAACGTCGTGCTCGTCGCCGAGGAGATCGTCGACCACGACGTCATTCTCAGCGACCCGAACCGTATCTTGGCGCCGCTCTTTCGGGTGAGCGCCGTCGTCCACGAGCCGCGCGGCTGCCACCCGTCGCCGGTTCAAGGCTACTACGGTCGGGATCACGCAGCCTACCATGAGTACCACGAGCAAACGCGATCGCCAGAGGGCACGCAGCGCTGGCTCGACGAGTGGGTCTACGGCGTGTCTGACAGGTCCGAGTACGTTGCCAAGCTGGGCCAAGGTCGGATCGGAGCGCTGGCTGTGCAGGATCATCGAACCGCCGCGTTGGTGGACTATGGCCTCTAATTTCACCGCGGCGGAGCTCATGGTCGTCGCCGCGGCACGCCAGATTCACGACCAGGAGGTCGCGTTCGTTGGAATGCGGCTGCCCCTTCTCGCGTTCTGTGTAGCAAAGAGAACTCACGCCCCGGGTGCGATCGGCCTCTTCGAATCGGGCGTCATCCGTGATACTCCAGCTCCCGAGCTGCTGTTCACCATGTGCGACCCACCGAACATCGCCGGCGCGGCCGGTTGCGGGCCGATGTCGACGGTGATGGCATCGCTTCAGCGAGGTGACGTGCAGGTCGGGTTCGTCGGTGGCGCGGAAGTTGACAGATATGGCAACCTCAATACGTCGTACATTGGGTCGTGGCGCGAGCCCTCGGTTCGACTCCCCGGCAGTGGTGGAGCGGCCGACATTGCATGCTTGGCACACCGCCTCGTTATCATCATGCCCCACGAGCGGCGTCGACTCCGGCCGCGGGTGGACTACATCACGTCACCCGGATACGGCGACGGCGCCGGATGGCGGGAGCGAATGGGCATCGTCAGAGGAGGCCCCTCGGCTCTCATCACCACGCTCGGGGTCTTTGCCTTTGACCGCGGGACGTGCGAGGCAACACTGCAGTCCTGTCACCCAGGCGTGAGCTTGGAGCAGATCGAGCGCGAGACCGGCTGGCCCCTCGTGGTCGCGACGGACGTTCATCCAACGCCCGAGCCGACGGAAGAGGAGCTCTCCATCATTCGCGCGTATGATCGAGAAGGGTTTTGGACTAGATCCGCGGCTTAGCGCCACGCACGCTGGGCTCGAACAGTCGCTGTTCGGGGTCTGGGACCGGAGGAAGGAATGGCGAGAAGTAAAGAGATCAACACCTGCCTGGTGTGCACCAATGTGGACTGTGCGTCGCGCGGCTCCAAGGACCTCTTGGAATCGTTCAAGGATCAGCTCGGCACAGCAGGCAGCCTGATCGACGTGAAGCCGTATTTGTGCTTCGGCGCGTGCCAGGACGGGCCGAACATCGTTCTTTACCCCGAGGGGACCTGGTATATGGGCGTTCAACAGTCGGACGTCGACGAGATCGTGGCGCATATGCTCGGCGGTGAGCCGGTCACTCGCCTCACGGAGCGCGTCGATCCCGGCCTTCGCGATCTGATCCTGGAGATCCTCGAGTCTGGAATGATCGACCTGTAGCGTTCCGCGGCCCGACACCGAAGCAGGAGGCGACTTTGGAGCGCATCGTACTTACTAAGAACATAGCCGACGGCCCCCAGACGTTCGATGAGTACGTCGCAGAGGGGGGCTATCAGGCGCTTGATCGTGCCCTGGCTGGTTCGCCCCAGGACGTGCTGAATGCCGTGACCGAGTCGCACCTGCGAGGCCGGGGTGGAGCGGGCTTTCCGACCGGGCAGAAGTGGGGCTTCACCGCTTCCGAGGAGGCCACGCCGAAGTACGTGGTCGCCAACGGTGGCGAGGACGAGCCCGGCAGCCAGAAAGACCGCGTGGTGATGGAGAACGCGCCTCACCGATTGATTGAGGGCGTGCTCCTCGCAAGCTATGCGATCGGCGCTTCCGAGGCCATCCTGTACGTGAACTCCCAGTACTCGGTGGCGCACCAGCGGCTTGAAGAGGCGATCGCGCGAGCGGTCGACGCTGGGTACCTCGGCAAGCTCGGGATGTCGCTTCGGATCCACCCGGCGCCGCAGGAGTACGTCGCAGGCGAGGATACGGCGTCCCTCGAGGTCATCGAGGGGCGGAAGCCCCTGCCGCGGGTGAAGCCGCCATTTCCCGTCTCGAAGGGGCTCTTCGGCAGCCCGACAATCGTGAACAACGTCGAGACTTTTGCCTATATCCCCGCTATTGTGGCCAAAGGCCCCGAATGGTTCCGCAGCCAGGGCAGCGAGGACAACCCGGGCACGATGTTGTTCACGCTCCCAGCGAACGTTCGGAACCCCGGAGTTGTGGAGCTGCCCATCGGGACCTCGTTGCGCGAGTTAATCGAGGTGCATGGCGGCGGACTCGCCAGCGGGAAGGGCATCAAGGCGGTGCTCCCCGGTGGTCCCTCGAGCGGTTTCTTGCGGGGCGACGACCTGGATGTGGCGATGGATCGTCAGACGCTGATGGAGCGTGGGTCCGCCCTCGGTTGTGGCGTGCTCCGGATCATCGAAGAGGGCGAGTGCATCGTCGAGGTAGCGGACGACATCGCGCAGTTCTTTGCGCGGGAGCAGTGCGGCCAGTGCCCCGCGTGCACGATGGAAACGAACACGCTGGCGAAGATCACGAGTCAAATTCGCGCGGGCGCGGGGAGCCCGGCGTTGCTCGATCAGATTCCGAAACTCGGCGCTTTCGCCAAAGGCAAGGGTCAATGCAGCCTGATCTCGATGCCTATTCCTCCTCTCACGACGGCGATACGGCTGTTCGCGGACGATTTCACGTACCACCTGGAGCATCACGGCTGTTGGGCGGCGGCGCAGAGCTGAGCGCCGTTCGCGGGAGAAGCGAGCTTCATCTCATTTGAACGCCACGGCGTTCGCCTGTAGGGGTTGAGCATGCCTGCGACACAGATGAACTACGGCTTCATACCGGGCTGGTTCCTTCTCCTCGTCGCGATTGTCGTGGGGGGCGGACTGTTCCTGCGCGACGCGACCCGTCTCTACCGACTTCTGCGGCTGGGTACGCCAGAGAATCGAACCGACCATCCGGTCGAGCGGACGGTGAGCTGGATCTACTACGTCTTGGGCCAGGCTCGCCTACTCACGAGGACGTACCCCGGCGTGATGCATGCCTTCATCTTTTGGGGCTTCCTCGTCATCACGATCGGCACCATCGAGCAGTTGGGTCGTGGCCTATGGTCCGGTTTCAGCATTCCGCTCCTCAGCGACAGCGGGATCTTCCTCTTTGCAGTCGACCTGTTCCAGTTGCTGGTGCTCGTCGGTATCGCGATGGCGCTGTACCGCCGAATCGTCGTCAAGCCCTGGTACCTGAACCTCAGCGGCGACGCCATCATCATCCTGAGCATGATCTCGACCCTCATGATCACGGCCTTCCTTGCGGCGGGCTTCCTGTTCGCTTCATCAACGGGAACGCCGCCTCGGTTCGAGCACAGGTGGGCGTTCATCGGGTCCGCCCTTGCCTCCGCTTTCCAGGGCGTGGGACTTCAGGCAGCGTTGACGGCACACATCGTCTTCTGGTGGGCGCACATCATCACGCTGCTCGCGTTCCTGGCGTACCTGCCGCACTCGAAGCACCTGCACATCGTGACCTCGCCGTTCAACGTCTGGTTCCGACGCATGACGCCCAAGGGTCAGCTCCCTTATATCAACGTCGAAGCGGCGCTGGAGAAGGAGGAGCCGGTCGGGATCTCCGAGATCACCCACCTGAGCTGGAAAGACCTGCTCGACACCTACACGTGCACGGAGTGCGGCCGCTGCACCAGCGAGTGTCCGGCCAGCATCAGCGGCAAGCCCCTCTCTCCGAAAGACCTCATTCTCAACCTGCGCCACTACTTGCTTGAGAAGGGTCCTGAGTTGCTACCCGAGCCTCAAGCTGGCGAAGTCGCTACGACTGCCGCCCACGCCGCGGCCGAGCAGGCTACGCGCGCCATGGTCGGAGAGATCATTACCGACGAAGTGCTTTGGGACTGCACGACGTGTCGCGCGTGCGTTGATGCGTGTCCCGTCTTCATCGATCACGTGCCGAAAATCGTCGGCATGCGCCGCCATCTCGTCATGGAGGAGAGCCGCTTCGGCAAGGACCTGCAGGGGCTGTTCGAGAACCTCGAAGCAGCCGGGAACCCCTGGCGCTTCGCGCGGTCGAAGAGGGCCGACTGGGCCGAAGGGCTCGGGGTTCCGACCATTGAAGAGGTGCCCGACGCCGAGGTGCTGTACTGGGTTGGCTGCTTCGGGAGCTACGACGACCGCAGCAAGAAGGTGGCGCAGGCGTTCTCGCGGCTCATGCAGCGAGCGGGCGTCAGCTTCGCCATCCTCGGTAAGTCAGAGAATTGCACTGGCGATCCGGCCCGCCGCGCCGGCAACGAGTACCTGTACGAGACCATGGCCAAGGAAAACGTCGAGACGTTGAAGGTCGCGACGGATGACGGCGCGAAGACGATCGTCAGCGCCTGCCCCCACTGCTACAACACGATCGCCGACGAGTACAAGCAATTCGGCGGCAATTTCCGAGTCATGCACCACACGCAGTTTCTGGCCGAGCTCGTCGCCCAGGGCAAGCTCACGCCCGAGCTCCCGCTGGACCAAGCGATCTCCTACCACGACCCGTGTTACCTCGGCCGCTACCACGACACCTACGACGAGCCACGCCAGGTCCTCGAGTCCATCCCAGGCGTGAGCCTGAAGGAGATCCAGCCCTGTCGCGAGAAGGCGATGTGCTGCGGCGCCGGTGGCGGCCACGCCTTCATGGAAGAGACCCGCGGCCGTCGCATCAACCACATCCGCCTGGAACAGACCATGGCCGTCGGCCCCGAGCGCGTCGCAACGGCCTGCCCCTACTGCCTCATGATGTTCGAGGACGCCACAGGGGCGAAAGGCGTATCAGACAGCCTTCCAGTACAAGACGTTGCCGAGCTTGTAGAGCAGTCCCTCAAACCTGAAGGGGTCTAAGGCCAAGGCCTCCGACTAGCGTCCACTCGATTTCTCGCTGGAAGCGAACCTTGTGGACCGATCTATTTCGATCCGGTTGCTCATACCGAATGCCCTATGTACGCCAATCAGAGTTATAGGTCGCTGGACCTGAACGATATGAGTTCTCCGTGACCACCCTGGTCAGCGGGTTCGTGAAATGGGGGCATCGATCACTTCGAAGGGGCACAGGCTGGAACGACCCTCGTCATCGCGCACCATGACATTTCTCGCCTACAGCTTCCTCGCCCTCGAACAGCACCGGGTCACCTGCTGGGCCGATGAGGTGGCGGCATAGAGATGCGCGCCGCGCGTCCCACCGGCCCCCTTTCCGTGCCCCGGCGTCCCGGCCGCACATCGCGCCTTACAGCGTCAACCTTGACCCACCCTGCCGGCTCCGATACTGGTGCTGTCACCACCGCTCCGCTGGTCTCAATCTAGCTTATCTAACGGAGTAGTGTTACTGGCCGCCGGCTCAGGCGGCTGGTCGATGCTGTCCTGCTCATTCGCCCGCGGATCTGAGTGAGCCTGGAACTCCTCTGCTTGTTTTGGCGCTGGTCCGTATTGGCGCGAGTCAGAAGCCACCGGTCGCCGTCGGAGTCGGGCCCACCGGCATGGTATTGGTGGTGTCTGTCCTGCTCACCTGAGAGGCGTCTGACGGCGTCGGGGTCGCACTTATGACACCCGCTGACGACGAAAATGGCCGCGACGGGGTAGGCGTCATCATTGCGGTTGGTGGCCCGCTGACCGATGGAGCGGTGGACGAGGCCGTGGCCGGTGGTGTCGGAGGTGCTTTCACCAAGCTCCCAGGCGAACCGGCGGAAGCGCTGGACGCCGTGCCAGTTCCCGGGCATGTGGCCTCCCCCGGACGTACCGTTCCTTGAGTGCTCCCGTAGGCGTTGAAGGCAACGACGGCTCCGCAGTAGCCTGTCAACTCGACGCCCGAGACCGTGGCCTGAGTACTGTTGGCGGGGGCCGTAGTCGCAAGATGGGAGCTGCCGGGTGACGTGTTGAGTTGGCAAGGCTGCTTGCACAAGTAGATCCTGAACCCGTCCTCGTTGTCCGAGTTGTCCATCCAGGAAAACCGGATACTCGACGAGCCGAAACAGAAGACTGAGCAAGTGAACTCTGCGTGCACATTGCTGGGCGCGGCGGGCGTATGCCCGCTCCCGGCGAGCGTCGTGGCACAGCCCCAGTCAGTCCACGCTGAGTCTCCAGCGGAGTTGAACGCGTACAGGTGGTAGCAGTGATAGGAGCTGGGAAGCAGACCACTGGCAATGTAACTGGTCGTGTTGGGGCCGACATTCGTCACCCGGATGCCGCCGTCATAGATCGCGAAGCCCTCTTCGTTATTTGAATTGTCGTTCCAATCTAGCCGAATCAGACTAGAGTCCATGGCAGAAGCGCGTAGGTTTGACGGAGCCGGAGGTAGCACGCTGGCTCCACCCGGAGTCATGGCGCAGCCCCAATCTGTCCAGGCTGAATCTCCGGCGGCGTTAAACGCGTAGAGGTGGTAGCAGTGGTAGGAGCTTGGGCCCAAGCCCCCGACGAGGTAAGTGGTGGTGTTGGCTCCCACATTCGTCAAAAAGATATTGCCGTCGTAGATAGCGAAGCCGGCCTCATTGTTCGAATTGTCGTTCCAGTCGAGTCGAACATGGGTGGAGTCGGTCGGAGTTGCTCGTAGGTTTGACGGAGCTGGAGGTGGCGTGCTGACTCCACCAGGAGTCGTGGCGCAGCCCCAATCTGTCCAGGCTGAATCTCCGGCGGCATTAAACGCGTAAAGATGGTAGCAGTGGTAGGAGCTTGAGCCCAAGCCCCCGACGAGGTAAGTGGTGGTGTTGGCTCCCACATTCGTCAAAAAGATATTGCCGTCGTAGATAGCGAAGCCGGCCTCATTGTTCGAATTGTCGTTCCAGTCGAGCCGAACGTGCGTGGGGTCAGTCGGTGTGGCGCGTAGATTCGAAGGAGCGGTGGGAGCGATTCCACCACCTACCGGAGAATATGTCACCGCGAACAATGCAGGACCGCGCACGTTACCCGAACGGTAGACAAGGTCCGTAAGAATCGCGGCAAGCATGTTCGTAAGTTGCTGGAACTCAGTGCCGACCCGTCCCACGAGGCAGTTTATCTCAGTGACAGCCAGGCTGCTCACTTCAGCGATTATTGCTGACGGAAGCTCCGCCATTGCGCTGAGATTGGTCCGTATGCGATGGACAACCTGGGAAAGCGGACCACCCTGAGCGCTCACTGCAAACTTTGATCGGTTGGTGACGCAGTTTGGAAGCAGTGTGAGAAGTGCGAGCCGTGCGTCGGTAGCAATGGAATCATCCGTCATCGCGGCTGAGATAGAAACGCGGGCGCTCGACCCCGTGCTCTGCAAGGGAACACGAAGCCTCAATCCTTCGACTCCAGGAATGAGATAGGCTCGTCCCAGCGGTATTGTGGACACGAGCGTGCGTGGATCAGGGTCCCAGCGGGCACCCGCGGAGTTGCCATCCCTTGTCACAATGTCAACAGCCATGGTGTATCCGAGGCGGAGGAGGCCGGCCGTACCAGTGGTGTTACTCAATCTGAAGATACCCTCGCAGTTTCCCGACAGGTCTTGCTCAATCGTTACAGAAACATCCGGATCGTACCCTAAATCGGATGTCCAAGTACCACAGTTGGCAGCGCTAGCACGAGTGTGAACACGAAGATCGAGAGCTGACGCGACGAGGGAGGCGCATAGAAACGCGGTTAGACATCGGCACAGGGAGGTGTTGCGCATAGTCATCACTGGTAGGCTCCCAAGGGAAGGCAAAGAGTCACAGATGAACCGCAGTCTAACACAGTCAGTGGCCGCCCGATCTGGCTCTTCCGGCACGGGTGTGCCCTAACTTGGTGCGCACGCAGTTTGTGATCGACAGCTGATTGGCGCGCTATGGGGATGATGTTTGGTGGGCCGACCATTGATGATCAAGCCCTTGTGCTCAAGAGGGAGTGGAGCGGGCGGTTTGAGTTTGTTCGGTCGGGCGGGTTTGGCCGGAGCCTCGGCGACGGCTGGGGAATCTAGAATGGCAGCTTTGGGGGACCGTTTGTGGGGAGGTGCGCAAAGAGGCTGCCAAATTCGGGGGCCACTCCTGCTTCCATCTGCCGCTGCAGGCCGTTGTTCGGAGAGCGAGCATCGGATTGACGTTGGGCCGCGCCCAGTGCATCCCACTTCCCTTGAGCCGCTCCTCGACCACGAGCTTGTTGGCGCTCTCAACCATGCCACTCCCGATGGGATAGCCAGCATCCGCGAACTTCGCATAGGCGATCTGGGCCTGACGCTTCTCCAGGTAGGCGAGCACCTCGTCTCGAATTCTGGTACCAGTCACCGGATCGGCCGAGTCCGCTGTCGGCAACGCCCGGAGAGCGGCGAGGACCTCATCAGGGTCTCCGTGTTTGAGTCTATGCAGCCACTTCCCCAGCCACTCGCTCGTCTTGGCCGTCCCGTGGCCGAAGACCGCTTGGGCCGCCAGGGTCAAATGTTCAGCCGCGTGGGGGAAGTCCAGAATCCGCA